>Ga0256840_1000639_pt1 | contig 35074 bp, 38 predicted proteins | sample 355202metaG_FD_185969 | JGI IMG/M metagenome (GOLD analysis project Ga0256840, IMG submission 185969) | Hydrothermal vent microbial communities from Mid Atlantic Ridge, Atlantic Ocean - 355-202 | ecosystem: Environmental > Aquatic > Marine > Hydrothermal vents | place: Atlantic Ocean: Mid...
GCAGTAGATGAGCTAGCTACTCCCATTTCTCCTGGATCCAACTTGTATCCTAAAATAGGATTATATGTTTCTGCATTGATCACGTTATTCATAACTCGCCTCAATTGTTTCAAAGTATGAAATGCCATCTCAGGCAAAACCCATTGATCACTAATTGATCACTAATATTGTATCACACACTATCAATTCAGAGATACATTCGTACATATTACTCAACATGTACTTCTTGTAAAGAATGCGGAAAAATTTGTAGAATCAAACCTATATTTGTTTATATTCTTATCCTTGTAACACAATGAGTGCTTAGTCGAAAAGTGTATTACTAAGACTTGTGATACAATAAATCGGTTTAAAGAGCATTGCCCTTTGGCACGTACAGAGCTCACTATGTAATAAGGAGTGATAACATTTATGCATGTCGATATAGTGATTTTAACACTTGCCGTGGTTATGACCTTAGGGGTTATTGCATTTCTTTTCAGTGAAAAGACACACATATCGGCAGTCCCGATACTCATAATTCTCGGATTGCTTTTTGGGCCTGTATTAGGACTTATAGAACGGCCAATTGCGCATGAACTTTTCAAGTATGTAAGGGTTTTTGGCCTTACCATAATTCTTTTTGCAGAAGGTCACAACTTAGAATGGCCATTACTTAAAAAGCATATGGCAACTATAGGCATCCTTGACACTGTGGGACTCTTTGTGACAGCCATTATTTCTGCCTTTTTCTTTTCATGGTTTTTCCATCTTCCATTTCTTGTTGGTTTTCTTTTTGGAGCCATTATATCCGCAACAGATCCAGCAACGCTGATTCCACTTTTCAAACAGCATAAAATCAACAAGGATGTGAAAACAGTATTGGTGACAGAATCCATTTTTAATGATCCACTCGGGATCGTTTTAACCACTTTGGCGGTTGCTTTAGTGATGCCTCAAGCATCAAGTGCGAAATTCGTAGAATCTATAGCACACTATACGACTCTTTATCCCGCTGCAGTGGTTTTCTTCTTCTACGAAATTGGAATTTCTGTTGCGATCGGTCTCGTTTTTGGAATAGTTGGGTACTGGTTTATAAGGCTATTTAAGCTTCAGAATTTTTCTGAAATTTATTCTCTTGCATTGGCATTCAGTGGTTTTTTCGTTGGTGAGTGGCTTCAGGCTTCTGGTTATCTTGTAGCCACAACTGTGGGCATTGTGTTTGGGAATCATGCTATTTTCTTTAAAAGACGTGGATTTTCAAATGTAGCGAGTAACGCCATAGAAAAAGAATCGCATTTTAATGAAATTCTTTCTGATTTTTCAACGATCTTTATCTTTATATTGCTTGGTGCAAGTCTTGATCTCAAGGAACTTGGAAATGGCACTTTTTTAGCAATTGTACTTGCGTTTACAGTCGTACTCATTGCGAGGCCCGTTGCTGGTCTTACTCTTGTGCCACTTGGAAAATGGTCAAGAAAAGAGTACTTGTTTTTTTCTCTCGAGGGTCCAAGAGGTGTGGTTCCATCTGCTTTAGCAAGTTTTCCTTTGACTTTGGGAATTACCTACAAAGATCCCCAAATGATTGGCTGGGGAGAAACGATACTCACTGCAACGGTTATAACTGTGCTTGTTTCTGTTATTGCTGAAACCTTGTGGATGCCAAAACTTAACAAGGAGCTTCTTGAAAATATTGGTGCGTAAGCCTATTTGTAGAAAACAAAAGTAACTAATAACTCATATTGTGCAACAAACATTGCAAGATGATCCAAACCTATAAAGAAAGAAGTTTTTTTTACAGCTTACTCGAAGTTTTCGTCAAAACATATGAGCTCGCTATCTGAAGCTTACAAGATGTGAGCGGTAGCCGAGTAGGGGACCGCGTAGCGGTGGAAGGTGTTAAGTATGCAGCGTGCTTTACACAAAGTCTTTGACTATAACATCATTCCGGCCTACGAGCCGGAATCTGAGGCACTAAGTCAAATAAGAGATGCCGTATCAGGTACGGCATGACCTTCGCAACAAGTTGCTACGCTGAATCAAGTATGAGATCCCGGATCAGGTCCGGGACGACCTACGGTCGGTTCAGGATGAGCCTTGATAAGACTTCGAAAAAAATTCCTTTATCTCTTGAAAAGCGATGTTTATTCGATAAATCTTATAGGTTGTAAAGTGGTTGACGTACAACTTAAATTACTTAATATTGATGCACAACGTGAGTTAACAATAAGTAAAAAGGACTCCTTTAGGAGTCCTCTTGGAGATTATTTATCTTTTGATTTTGACTTTTTTAATGTGAGGCTTTTCAAATTCACAAATACCAACTGGACATTCCTTTGCTCCTATGTGAGCTATGAATTCGTCCTTAAAATTTTCATAGATACTGAGAAGAGGAAGGTTTATGAACTGTCCAAGTGGACAAAAAGCCGTGTCTACAATTCTTTTAGATATTTCCTGGATCTGATCAAGTTGCTCTGTTTTGCCCTTCCCTTTAGAAATGTCGTCTAATATTTTATAGATCATGCGTGTTCCTTCTCGGCATGGTGTACATTTTCCGCAAGATTCGTGCATGTAAAATTTAGCTGCTTTTTTGGCTAAGTCTACCGCACAATTTGTATCGTCTATCACAAGTATTGCCCCAGAGCCAAGAGAAATGCCATCTTTTATGGATTCATAACTCATAGGAATATCAAGTTTGTCTGGTTTTACAAATGTTCCAGCAGTTCCACCGGTTTGAATCATTTTTAAACTTTTTCCATTGGCAACTCCACCGCCAAAGCCATAAAGAATTTCTTTTAAGGTGGTTCCCATCTCAAGTTCTACAACTCCACGATTTACCACATTACCAACAAGCGAAAAAACCTTGGTACCTGGGGAATCCTCTGTTCCGTAACTTCTAAAGGCTTCTGCACCATTCAAAATTATCCACGGAATATTTGCTAATGTTTCTACATTGTTGATGAGCGTTGGTTTCCCAAATAAACCGTGCTCGGTAGGATAGGGCGGTTTCATTCTTGGGCGCCCAGGCTTTCCTTCGAGAGATTCCATCAAAGCAGTTTCGTCACCCACAACGTATGCACCTGCTCCAGGTCTCACAGAAATCTTAAAAGAAAAATCACTTCCTAATATATTTTCGCCAAGCAATCCAATTTTTTCTGCTGTTTCTATAGCTTTTTGAATTCTTTCAATTGATTCGTAATATTCTCCTCTAATATATATATATCCCGTGTCAGATCCTATAGCGTACCCAGCAATTGTCATCGCTTCTAAGATCGAATAAGGATCACCTTCAAGGATTAATCTATCTTTGAATGTTCCAGGTTCTCCCTCATCAGCATTGCATAAAACGTATTTTTTGTTGCTTTTGGAATTTTTTGTCATCTCCCATTTTAAGCCTGTTGGAAATCCAGCACCTCCTCGTCCTCGAAGTCCTGAATCTTTTATAGGTTGGATCACTTCGTCAGGTTTCATTTTCAAAACATTTGCCAAAGCAGCATATCCATCTCTTGCTATGTATTCTTCGATATTGGATGGATCTATTGAACCGGCATTTCTGAGTACAATACGAGTTTCTTTTGTTTCGTGAACTTTTGATAATTTCAATCTTTTCAGATCTATGGTAAGGTTGACGACTTCTCGCCCTTTTAAGAGATGTTCTTCGAAAATTTTTAGAACATCTTTTGAAGAATTAACCACATAGTAAACATTGTCAGGAAGGATTTGTAGGACTACTCCCTTGCCATAGATTCCATAAGTTCCGGTTTCAATAACCTGAATTAGATCAGACATGTTATGGTCGTTGATCAGCGATTTCAACAGTTCTTCATATTCTTTAGCACCACTCAAAAGGCTGTTGGAGTCCATTGAAATTAGGATGGTTGTCACTTGTCTCATTATTTTTCACCTCGATAACTATCGATTATTTCTTTTACTCGATCTGGTGTCAGATTCCCGTATGCTTCGCCGTCTATCATCATTACTGGTCCAACTCCACACAATCCAAGACAAGAAGATGTTTCAAGTGTGAAAAGACCATCTTTTGTAGTTTCTCCCACTTTGACACCAAGTATCTTTTTTAGAGCCTCCGTTACCTCTCTTCCACCAACAACATGACATGGCAAGCTTTCACAAAACCTGATTAAATGTTTACCTCTTGGTCGCGTAGAGTACATGCTATAAAATGTGGCTAACTCGTACACCCTGTTCATTTTTACTTTTAACACCTCAGATATAACTTCTGCTGCTTTGATGGGAATAGAGTTATTGAAAAGTTCTTGAGCAGTGTGCAGCGCCATCAAAAGTTCGTCTCCACTTTCCATCTTCTGCGTTTTTATTTCTTCTACACGTGCTTTGAGTTGTTGAATTTCATTCATCGTAAACTTCACACCTTCCTCTCCAATGTAATGTGAAATTTATAACATTAACACCTAAAAAATGGCGGAGGTGCTGGGGCTCGAACCCAGAAGGCGCATAGCGCCACCGGTTTTCAAGACCGGCCCCTTAGCCAATTCGGGCACACCTCCGTCCTGCAATTTTATTTACTTCGAATGGTTGTTTCCAGATATACGCCCATTTTTACTATCTCTAAGACCACTTTCAAGTTTTTCTTTAGTTATTATAGCTTTTTGGGTTTGAATGTCAAAGGCACGCATCATTGACATGTCAAATACCAGATCCATTTCTTGCCCAACGTTAGCCTCGGTTTTAGGATCTATCGACGCAACTATAGTATCATTCCCCAAAGTAGCGTGCAAAATTGTTTGGTTGCCAAGAGGTTCCAGTATATCCACTTTTACTCTTACTGTATTTTCTGGTTTGGCTGCGACAGCAAACATCTTATCATAAATATCCTCTGGCCTAATTCCGGTCAAGATTTCTTTGTCTTTATACTCCATAAACTCTTCTTCATAAATCTTTGGAATTTTTAAAAGTATACCATTTCCGAGTCGAATCCACAACCCTCCATCCTTTCCGACCACTGTTGCTCTCAGAAAATTCATAGCTGGAGAGCCTATAAATCCAGCGACAAAAGTGTTTTTAGGGTAATGGTAAAGATTGAATGGAGAATCTATTTGCTGAACGATACCATCTCTAATGACAATTATTTTATCCGCCATCGTCATGGCTTCGACTTGATCGTGTGTGACATACACCATAGTGGCATTTAATCTGAGATGAAGTTTTTTCAATTCACTTCTCATTTGAACTCTCAACTTTGCATCGAGGTTGGATAGCGGCTCATCAAAGAGAAAAACTTTTGGATCTCTGACTATAGCTCGTCCTAAAGCAACACGCTGCCTTTGACCACCCGAAAGTTGTTTCGGTTTTCTATCAAGAAGATTTTCTATTCCAAGAATTCTAGCTGCTTCTTTTACTCTTTTGTCTATCTCAGCTTTGGGGAATTTTCTCAGTCTGAGTCCAAAGGACATGTTTTGATAGACTGTCATATGTGGATACAAGGCATAATTTTGGAAAACCATTGCTATGTCTCTGTCTTTTGGTTCTACATCGTTGACTATTTTATCGCCGATTTTTATGGTTCCTTTTGTTATTTCTTCCAGTCCCGCTATCATTCTAAGGGTAGTCGTTTTCCCACAACCGGAAGGTCCTACTAAAACCGCAAATTCCTTGTCTTCAATGGCTATATTTGCATCTTTTACAGCTTCAACCTTTCCGTCGTAAATTTTCCATACATGATCGAGCAATACATTTGCCATATTTATACCTCCTCAATTTTCTTTGAGAATATCATCAATTGGATCTTTGATTTCTTCCAAACCAATATCTAAAAGATAAAGATCCTTGACTTTTTCCATAAAATCCACCATTTCAACATATCTCTCGTACTTCATTACAGCAGCTACCGGCGCACCGTTTTTTGTGATCACACTATCGCGATTATCAAGATCCGCTATTAACTTTGACAATTCTGCTTTTGCTTCTGCTACACTGTAAAACTTTAATTTCCCAAGCATTTTCCCACCCCGTGACCATAATTATAGTCATAATTTTGTATTTTGTCAAGCATTAGTGCAATTTTTTGTTAAGAGTGTTATAATCTTTAAGAAAAGCGAAAGAGATAGGAGAGGATGTGAATTGAAAAGTGAATGGGAAATTGCCAAGTCCCAGAAAGAATGGGAAGTTTTTTTGTGCAAAAAATTTAATATAAGTCCCCTTCTTGCGCATCTTCTTGCCAACAGGGGAGCTGATTCTGTAGAAAAAGTAGAGCAATTTTTAATGCCAGACAAAATTCGTTTGGACGATCCATATAAGATGCTGGATATGGATAAGGCTGTTGAAGAATTGTTGAAGATCAGGGAGAAGAAAGAGCCTATGGTTATATATGGTGATTATGATGTAGATGGGGTTACAGGCACTTCTTTGTATTATTTGGTTCTCAAAAAATGGGGATGGAACGTTAAAACTTACATTCCAAAACGTTTAGATGATGGATACGGATTGAGCAAAGATTCGATACTGGCATTACACAATAAAGGAATGAACAGGCTCATCACTGTTGATTGTGGAATTACGTCAGTTGAGGAAATTGAATATGCCAATTCTCTGGGATGCAAGGTAATTGTGACAGATCACCATGAAGTAAAAGATAAAATTCCTCCTGCTGTTGCCGTTGTGGATCCAAAACGCCCTAAGGATTCATATCCATTCAAGGATTTTTCTGGTGTAGGTGTTGCATATAAAGTTCTTCAGGCTCTTCAAAAGAGAATCGGAAACAGTGATGATTTAGAAGAGTATCTTGATATAGTTGCTTTGGGCACGATAGCAGACATAGTGCCAATTCTCTGGGAAAATAGATATTTTGTTTATAAAGGCATCAATCTTTTTGGAAGTAAAAAAAGAGTTGGAATTTCAAAACTCATGGAGCTCTCTAATGTTAAGCCTGAAGATATCAAAGCCCATGATATAGGATATAAAATCGCTCCCAAAATAAACGCTGTTGGTCGAATAGATAGTGCATATACAGCACTTAAACTTATCTTAGAAGAAGATCCTGAAAAGGCGCATAAATTGGCTCAAAAGCTCCTTGAGAAGAATCAGGAGAGGCAATCTATAGAAAATCAGATTTATCAACAAGCCTTAGCTCAATTGGACGTCATGAAAGATCTCGATAAACGGAGAATACTTGTTCTCTCCGGTAAAGGATGGCATCCAGGTGTTATAGGAATTGTGGCTTCAAGAATCCTTTCTATTTACCATAGACCAACACTTATGATATCGGTTGAAGGTGAGATCGCTCGAGGATCTGCTCGAAGTGTTGAAGGTGTGAATATTGTGAAGATTCTTAAAGAAGTTGATGATCTACTCGAAGAATATGGTGGCCACAAAATGGCTGCTGGTTTTTCTCTAAAAAAAGAACTTATTCCAGAATTTGATCAACGCCTTCAAATTGTTATGGAGAAGTATGATCCGCAAATTCTCATCCCTAAAATCAAAGTAGATGCGAAGATAGAACTTTCCGATGTCAATGACTCTCTCTTCTCGGATATTGAAAGGCTTAGACCTTATGGTAGCGGTAATCCAGAACCAATTTTCGCTTTTGAGGATCTTGAAATAGGTCGGTTGAGAAGTGTTGGGAAATCCGGAAAACACGTAAATGCCATTCTTTGGAAAAATCAAAGCAGAGTAGATGCCATAGGTTTTGGTTTTTCTCACTTATTTGATAGTGTGACTATTCCAAGTGAGTTTGCAAGATTGGATGTGGTATCAAACATCTGGAAAAATTCATGGAATGACAAGGTAAAATATCAGTTAAATATCGTAGACATGGATATCAAGTTTGAAGATAGGTACAGAGTCAACTCTTCAAGAAAAGCTGAGATCAGGAAGGGAAAATTTGAGAAGATCTTAAACCTAAATTCAGACGTTTTAATAATTGGGGATCCTTACATAGAAGAAAGAGTGATACTCGAAGCGTCACTAAAAAAAGCGGGAAGACTTGTGGTAGTAACTCCAACTAATTCAATGCTGAGAGAACTTTATAATTCTTTGAACCTTATGATGAGAAAAGTTGGTGTGACATCTTCTTATGTGGATGCCCTTCATACATCAAACGATTCAAAAGATGTGATTTTCACTAATGCAATTTCGTTGTTTAAAGTTTTAAAAGGTGGAGAAGTTGTAATTCTTTGTGAGCCTCAATTGATGGTTGAAACGAATCTAATAAATGAAATATCTGAACTTGTGATTGCTAAAAAGCCTAAACGTCTTCTTTTATTGTCTTCTTTTCTGAGTCGTGATGCCAAATCAGAAATACTTGATCTTTTTTCCATTAAAGAGATCTTTCACGAATTTCATAAGAGGGATATTGGAATTATAGACGACAGAAATACAAATGATAAAATTGCGATATTGATGAAACTTGTGAAAAGCGAACGCAGCAGAATGGCGATTGTCTTTTCAAATATTCAAAATCTTAAAAAGATTCTTTCGATTCTTTGTGATGAATATCCTCAAATGTGTAAGAGTGATCAGATCACCTCATACATCCCAAATTTAAGCCTTTATCACTATCATCGTGTTGTAGATCTCGTCAAAAAAGGGAAAGTCAAGGTGCTCTTAACAACACCCGTGTATGCTTCTTCATTGGAAAGAATCAACAGGATTGTCTATTATGATTTTCCGAGGAACCATATATCTTTCTTAAAACCTCCTTCACTCTTCGACAAAAAAAATTCCATGTCTGTTATACATATGTTGTTCGGAGAAAAAGATGTTGATAAGAACATTAAGGACATTGATCTGCTTTTTCCTTCTTCTGAACGTGTTGTGGAAGCGGCATACATGTTAAGCGAGAAAAGTGAAGATCCTGAAAAGCGTCTTGTGGAAATGGGTTTTGCGAGTTCAAAGGTGTTTTCGAAATTGTACATTTCCATGTTTGAGGAGATGGGAGCATTTGATGGAGAGAAAGTTACGAGAATTCCAACTAAAGACGAGGTAAATTTGACTTTGCGAGAAAGAGAAGGAATAGCAGAGAAGAAAATTCTTAGTAGTTTGAAACGTGAACTCATGGATCGAAAATCGCGTGATATAGCGAGGATCTTTCACAATCCATTTGAAGATTATGCGAAAAGTAGCAATTGATTTCGGATTTAAAAGGACTGGCATTGCCATAACAGATCCGAGCGGAGAAATTGTAACTTCTGCGAAAACCATAAAACCTTCTGAAATTATAAAAGAATTGGAAAGGGTTGATTCACTTTCGGAAGTGGTTTTTGGTTTTCCGGTAAATTTAAAAATGCAGTTTACAAAATCAACGATAGGAGCTGTTGATAAATCGATTGAAGTTGCTCAACTTATTGCCCCCGTTCCGGTTTATCTGGTAGACGAACGTTTCACTTCATCGATTGCAAACTCTCGAATAAAATCTTCAAAGGATCGCAAATCGATCGTTGATGGACTTAGTGCTTCGATAATTCTTGAAGACTACATTCGCGGAATGAAAGCTCATCGAGTTATGTGGAAACTCCCAACGATATCAAATAAAATGATTTCTTTTATCAATGCGATAGGGCATTTCGAAAAGGTTTGTCTTGTGGGAAGCGGTTTGCGAGGAGTAGAGTTTTCCATTGTTGCAGAAAAGTTTGACATCTTTGAAGATGATCCCGCTTACTTCAGAATGAGGCAAAAAAGAATTAACAATATGGATATCCGTGCTTCTTTGCATTTTGGAGTATTTTGGGATATAATTTTGCGTAGATTAAATGAAGCAAATTTACTTGTTTGTGACGAAGAAAATATGAATGAAATAGATCAACAAGCGCTTCCTCCCAATATGCTGGTGATTGTCGAAGAAACAAGGAGAATCGGAAGTGTCGATGATGCACGTCTTTCTAAAAATAGAGGAGCGGTGTATGTGGGTGGACGATTGCTAAGGATTTTAAGAACGTAAATCAATGAAAAGAAAAATTCCAATATCTTTTTTAAAACATTCAAATATAGTTTTCAATTTTGGTGTTACTGTTATAAGCAACGTTTTAGTAGGAGGATTGATTGGTTATTATCTTGACAAATGGACTTTCAACAATAAGGTTCTGCTCATTGTTTTCCTTTTTCTTGGCATCGTATCTGGTATGTACAACGGTATGAGACTTCTACTTGAGGAAGCAAAAAAAGCAGATGATGAGAAAAACAGAAAAAGTTAGTTGGTCGTTGAATCTTTGGCTATCTTATATGCCATTTGCTTTTGCTTTTTTAAATTTTGGATGGAAATGTTTTCTCGGGTTTTCAATTGGAGCAATCGGCTCTGAATTATCTCTGATTATGATGATAAAGGATGTTGAGTACTTTAGGTTATATGGAGTTCGCGCTTTGAGATTTGGATTTTTGAAAAGATACACATTGAGTGCCATTGTTCTTGGTATTTCATCTGTTTTATCAGTATGGAGTCTTGTATTTGCTTTTTTGGGATTGGGACTTTTGAGGCTTACACTTACTACTTTTGCGAGGAGTGGTGAGATTTGAAAATGTCTGTAAATTTTTCAAAAAGTGAGAAGATATTCTTAGGTGTTTTTTTTGTAGCGTACGCCATAGTGGCTTTTTGGAATTTTGGTAAAGTGGAGTTTCCATCAGGAGTTGGCCACATTTGGCAAATAAAGATACCACTTCCTTCGATTTTCGGAACTCTTAATCCAATGACTATCATTATGACAGCACTTTTACTTGCAATTTTGATCTACATAGCAGTTGATTTTAAAAAACACTTAAGGAAAATACCGTCTCGCAAACAATCGGCAATTGAGATGGTGCTTTCTTTCATGTACGATTTGGTGAAAGATGTTGTACCAGCGGAAGAATTTGTAAAACCCGTTTTTTATATTGCAACTACTCTTTTCTTGTTTATACTCTTTTCCAACTTACTTGGTGGCATACCCGGGATTGGCATCGGTGTGTCATCAGGTGGGGCATTGAAATTGAATCTTTTTACGGATACGTGGCATTCTCCAACGGGAGATTTGAATACGAATGTAACTTATGCCGTTATGGTACTTTTCATTAGTCACATATTTGCTATAAAACTCAAAGGACTTAAAGAGTGGGCGAAAACTTTTATATCACCAAACCCCATAATGCTTCCGATGAACATAATCGGAGAATTTGCCAAACCGATTTCGCATTCTTTGAGACTTTTTGGGAATATTGCAGGTGGTGGCATAATGGTACTTATGCTAAGCTATCTCGTTAAGTATACCTTTGTACCAGTAATCCTCTGGGGGTTTTTCGGATTTTTCGTTGGTACGATTCAAGCTTTTGTCTTTTCTATGTTGGCAATTGCCTACATTGGAGTACAACTTGAACAATAACAAAGGAGGGAATTGAATTGGCAGAACTTTCAATGGCTCAGGCGGTTGTTCATGCCGCAAAGTACATAGGTGCAGGATTGGCAATGGGATTAGGTGCTATAGGTCCTGCAATAGGTGAAGGGCATATCGGCCAAGGCGCTATGGAGTCAATGGCCCGACAGCCAGAGATGGTAGGTACACTCACGACAAGAATGTTACTTTCTCAGGCTGTTGCTGAATCCACAGGGCTTTACTCCTTATTGATCGCATTTATGATCTTGCTTATCTGACGAGGAGAGATAAAAATGGCAGGAAGTTTCGTGAACTTTAACGGTACTTCTATACTCCAGTTGATGAGCTTTTTCATCCTCATGTATTTTCTTATCAAATTTCTTTATAGACCCTTCCTAAATATAATTGACAAGAGAACTGAAGAAATAAAAGGTGAATATGAAAAAGCGGATAAAGCTCACAAAGAAGCCGAAGAACTTAGAAAAAAAGCCAAGATTGAATTGGAAAAGCTAAATGAGCGCATTAATCAGATGTATGAGGAAGCTAAATCAAGGGTTAGTGAATATGAAAAAAAAGAGAAAGCTCGCGTTCAGTTTGAAGTGGAAGCAATTATGAAAAGGGCGAGGAACGAAATTGAGGAGGAACGTACAAGAGCTGAGGAAACTCTTAGGGCAAATGTAATTACGTTGGCAGTTGCTCTTGCATCACGGATCATTCAGAAGGATATAGATGAAAAATCAAAGCGTGAGTTTTTGATGGACCAACTTTCCAAGGTCAGGGATGGAAGGTGAAGACAAGTCGTGCGATTGCTTTCAGGTATGCAAAAGCGCTCTTTGAGCTAAAAGATGAAAAATGTCTTGCGTTTATTGGTACTTTAGCTTCGATTAAAGATGACGAAGTGAGACTGTTTATAGGTGATCCTACCATTTCACCGAAAGTCAAAGCAGAAATCATTGCTCGTTCTTTTGGTATGAATAAAAGTTGTGAGAATTTGTTGAAAGTTATATTTGAACACAAGCGCTTTCAAATGTTTCATGATCTTTATCAAATAGCGCAAGCAATGTGGTTGAGAGCAAGTGGGAAAGAACGTGTAATTGTGAAGAGCGCTCAGATTCTTAATGAAGATGAATTGAATGCGATCGCAAAAGTTGTGAAGCAGGTTAGGAGGTCAGAACCTGTTTTTGAGGTGGTGTACGATCCCGAACTTTTAGCAGGGATCACTATGGATTTTGAAGATTCAGTTGTGGATCTTAGTGCTGCTGGTGCACTTAAAAAAGTAGCCAGTCTTATGCATGGAGGGCGATCAGATGCGTATAAACCCAGATGAAATTACAAAAGTTTTGCGTGAGAAAATAGAGAGCTTTGAAAATCTTCCTAATCTCAAAGAAGTGGGACGCGTCATACAGGTCGGTGATGGAATAGCACGTGTTTACGGCCTCGAAAACGTAATGTCCAATGAATTGGTAAAATTTCAAAACGAAAGTATGGGAATAGCCATAAATCTTGAGGAAGATAATGTCGGTGTGGTTATACTTGGAGAGTACAAAAACATAAAAGAAGGAGCCCTTGTCGAGAGAACACACAAAATAGTTGAAGTACCGGTTGGTGAAGAACTAATTGGAAGAGTCATCAATCCATTAGGCGTGCCGTTGGATGGAGGAAGCCCCATATTGGTAAAGAAAACCCGTCCGGTAGAGAGAAAAGCAGTTGGTATAATTGAAAGGCAGCCTGTTGACACGCCGCTGCAGACGGGTCTAAAATCCATAGATTCTATGATCCCGATAGGAAGAGGTCAAAGAGAACTCATAGTCGGTGACAGGCAAACAGGTAAGACAGCTATTGCAGTTGACACGATTATTAATCAAAAAGGAAAAGGTGTTTACTGTGTATATGTGGCAATAGGGCAAAAAGGTGCAGCGATTGCAAGAACTGTGGAAAAGTTCAGACAGTATGGAGCAATGGATTACACAACAGTTGTGGTTGCATCTGCAAGCGATTCAGCTCCGTTGTTGTATCTTGCCCCATACGCCGGGGTGGCAATTGCGGAAGAAATGATGTTTTCTGGAGAAGATACGCTTATTGTGTATGATGATTTAAGCAAGCATGCCGTTGCATATAGAGAGATGTCACTTTTGTTGAGACGCCCCCCTGGGCGCGAAGCTTATCCTGGTGATATATTTTATCTTCATTCCAGATTACTTGAACGTGCCGCAAGACTGAGTGATGATCTTGGTGGAGGTTCCATGACCGCGCTTCCGATAATAGAAACTCAAGCGAATGATGTGAGTGCTTACATTCCAACAAATGTGATTTCCATAACAGATGGACAGATATATCTCGAACCCGGGCTCTTCTATTCGGGATTTAGGCCTGCAGTAAACGTTGGTTTGTCTGTTTCACGTGTTGGTGGTGCTGCTCAAACAAAGGCCATGAAAAAAGTAGCGGGAAATCTTAGAATAGAATTGGCACAGTTTAGAGAATTAGAAGCATTTGCTCAGTTTTCGACAGAACTTGATCCCTCAACTCAAGCACAGATAACAAGAGGTCAGCATTTGATGGAGCTTTTGAAACAAGAACAATACAATCCTATGCCCTTTGAAGAACAAGTTGTTGCATTGTATGTGGCTGTTAAAGGGTATTTAGATGATATTCCAATTGAATCTGTTAGGAAGTTCGAGAATGAATTTCTTTCCTATATGAGAAGAGAATACATAGATGTGCTTAAAGCTATAGAGCAATCAAAAGATCTGGAAGCAGAGACCGAAGTTTTGCTTGAAAAAGCAATTGAAGGGTTCAAAGAAAAGTTCAAGGTGATATGAATGGGGCGAGGGACGGAGCAGCTCATAAAAAGAAAAATAAAATCTGTTCGTTCTACCATGCATATAACTCGCGCAATGGAGATGGTTGCCACAGCAAAGTTGAGTAAACTTAAGCGCATGGTTAAGAATTTTTATGACTATGAGCATGAGTTTTCCAACTTATTTGAACGTGTGCTTTCTGCAGTTGAAGAATTCACAAGTACTCTGATTTATAAAGAGGAACCAAAGCACGTGCTCTTAGTAGTGATTAGCGGTGATATGGGACTTTGTGGTTCTTATAACAACGATGTGATCGATCAGGGATACAAAAGTGCCGAGAAACTTGGAGATAAATTTGTCGGATTCTACGCTGTTGGCTCTAGAGCAAAGGCAAAGATGATATTTGATAAAAAACGCATGAAGTATTCATTGTATAATGTTTATAGTACACCTTCTTATGATGATGCTCAAAGTTTTGCCAACGAACTCGTAAAGATTTATCTTGAAACAGAGGTGGATTCTATAAAGATTGTCCATGGCTATCCTAAAAACTCGCTGGTTCAAAAAGTTAAAACTGAAGATTTTTTACCTATAAAGCCTGTGAAAGAGAATAGAAGCTATGTTTACGATTACGAACCAGCTCCAGAAGAACTTCTCGAGGCAATTTTACCCCAATATCTTGGGACAAAGATGTACAGAATAATGTTGGAATCGCGTGTAGCGGAACAAAATGCTCGGCAAAATGCCATGAGAAATGCTACAGAAAATGCAAAAGATCTTGTTAAAGACCTCACTCTCAAATACAACAAAGCAAGACAAGCTTACATAACACAGGAAATTATAGAGGTAACAAACGGATCTGAGGCGCTCAAAGATTAGGAGGTTAGAGATGACTACGGGCAAAGTAGTGAGTGTTATAGGGCCTGTTGTGGATGTAAAATTTACATCGGAGTCGCTTCCGGATATACACAACGCTCTCAAAGTTAGGATAGAAGAGAGAGAACTCTTTATGGAAGTTGAGCAGCTCATAGGGGATAACGTGGTCAGATGTGTAGCTCTTGATTCCACTGATGGCCTTTCAAGAAATGTAGAGGTTGAGGATACTGGAAGTCCAATAAGTGTTCCTGTTGGTAATGAGATCATGGGTAGGATGTTTAACTTACTTGGACATCCCATAGATGGAAAAGGTGAAGTGAAAGCTCAGGAATGGTGGTCTATACACAAAAAAGCTCCTGATATGAAAGAGCAATCAACAGATATAGAAATACTTGAAACGGGGATAAAGGTCATAGATTTGATTGCTCCATTTCCTAAAGGTGGCAAGATTGGTTTTTTCGGTGGTGCCGGGGTAGGAAAAACCGTTTTGGTTATGGAAATGATTCGAAATGTTGCCATTGAACATGGTGGTTTTTCCATGTTTGCAGGTGTGGGAGAAAGAACAAGAGAGGGAAATGAGCTCTGGAACGAGATGAAAGAAAGCGGTGTTATTGACAACACTGTTCTCGTTTTTGGACAAATGAACGAGCCTCCTGGAGCCAGATTCAGAGTTGCACTGAGTGCTCTAACGATGGCTGAATATTTTCGGGATAAACAGAATAAGGATGTTTTGCTTTTTATTGACAATATATTTAGGTTTGTTCAAGCAGGATCAGAAGTTTCGGCTCTTTTAGGAAGAATGCCTTCAGCAGTTGGATACCAACCTACACTTGCGACAGATATGGGGGAACTTCAAGAAAGAATTACTTCTACAAAGAATGGATCCATAACATCTGTTCAAGCTATATACGTTCCGGCTGATGATATCACAGATCCAGCTCCAGCTACGACATTTGCCCACCTTGATGCCACAATAGTTTTATCCAGACAAATTGCTGAGCTTGGGCTGTATCCAGCAGTTGATCCTCTGGATTCTAATTCCAAAATACTCGATCCAAAGCTTGTTGGTGAAGAACACTACACGATTGCTCGTCGAGTGCAAAAAGTTCTTCAAAGGTACAAGGATCTTCAAGATATAATAGCAATTCTTGGTATGGAAGAGCTTTCTGAGGAGGATAGAATTGTCGTTCAACGTGCAAGGAAGATCCAACGTTTCTTGAGTCAACCATTTTTCGTTGCTGAACATTTTACTGGGACGAAAGGGCAATATGTTCCGTTGTCTGAAACGATTAGGGGATTCAAAGAGATACTTGAAGGCAAATACGATGATCTTCCAGAACAAGCTTTCTTAATGGTTGGAAGCGTGGATCAAGCGGTAGAAAAAGCCGAAACTCTCGAGAAAGGAGCCTAAACGTGTTTCGAGTAGTCATCATCACTCCTGAAAAACGTGTGTTTGATGGGAAAGCGCGTTTTGTTGAGTTTAAAACCAGTAGTGGCGCTATGGGCACGCTTCAAAACAGGGCTCCGCTTTTAGCAGCGATGGCAATCTCGGAATTTGAGATAAAAGATGAAAACGGCACAAAACAAATTTTTGCAGTTCACGGAGGGATATCTGAATTTTTCAACAATACCTTCACAGTGATATCAGATGCAGCTGAAAGAGCAGATGAAATAGACGTTGATCGTGCAAAACGTGCTTTGGAAGTTGCAAGGGTAGAACTTAAAAGTATTGAGAGTAAAATTCGTAAGAGAGAGGCGGAAGGAAAAATTCAACGCGCGTTAGTGCGTTTGAAAATTTCGCAGAAAAAGTGAGGCGATGATGTTGAGGATAGCAATATTAACAGGTGGAGGAGACTGTCCAGGGCTTAACGCTGTTATCAGGGGAATAGTCAAGGCACGGAGAGAAGAAGATGAAGTCATAGGCATCAAGCGTGGTTGGAAAGGTGCCGTTGAGGGTGTGTATGTGAATCTCTCTGATGATGATGTGGAAGGTATACATCTTTTGGGTGGAACAATTCTTGGCACATCGAGGGTAAATCCATTTACCGTTAAGAATGGTGTCGAAAAAGCCGAAAATAATTTTAGGAATGCCAAGATAGACGCTTTGATCGCTATCGGAGGGGATGATACTTTAAGTGTGGCTGCTAAGTTTTCTTCCAAGGGATTAAAAGTTGTTGGTGTTCCCAAAACAATAGATAATGATGTGTCCAACACCGATTATACTTTTGGGTTCCACACAGCCGTTAATGTTGGAGCTGATGCCATAGACCGTCTTCAATCCACGGCTAAATCTCATGAGCGTATAATGTTTGTGGAGCTTATGGGAAGGGATGCCGGATGGATAACAGTGGAGGCCGGACTTGCGGCTGGGGCTCATCTCATTTTGATCCCCGAGTTTCCAAGAACAATAGACGAGATCATAGAAATACTTGATAAGAGAATGAAAACAAAAAGATATGCGGTGGTAGCTGTTGCAGAAGGATTTAAACCAACGGAACTTGAGACTGTGGTAGGAGATAAGACAACGGTAGACGCGTTTGGACATATAAGATTAGGTGGAATAGCACATTATTTGGCAGAGATAGTTGAGCAAAAGACTGGTTATGAGACTCGCTCGGTAGTTTTAGGGCATCTTTTGAGGGGTGGTACTCCAACAGCGTTTGATAGAATTCTTGGCACCCGCTATGGTGTTGAAGCCATGAAGCTGGTACAAAGGGGCGATTTTGGGCGTATGGTTGCGTTACGTGGGAATGAGATCATTTCTATTCCGCTTGAATACGGTGTTGCAACCAAAAAAGTTGTACCTTACGAATACTATAAACTTGCGGAGATGTTTTTCGGATGAAAGGGAAACATCCTTTTGTAAAATGGGCAATAAAAGTGATAGAATCTAAAATTAGGGACGGAATTGAATTAAAACCAGATCCAAAAGAACTGCCGTCGGAACTCTTTGAACGAAGAGCAGGGGTCTTTGTAACGCTTCACAAAGCAAGTGGTGAATTGAGAGGTTGCATAGGAACTTTTTTACCAACAACTACTGATATTGCCCATGAAATCGCACGAAATGCTATCTCAGCTGCCTTGGAGGATCCAAGATTTGAACCAGTTAATGTAGAAGAACTGGACTCCATAATTGTAAGTGTAGACGTACTTTCAACACCGGAGGAGATCGGATCACTTGATGAACTTGATCCCAAGAAATATGGGATAATAGTTGAAAGCGGTTGGAGGAGAGGCTTATTGCTTCCTGACCTCGAAGGGGTTGATACGATCGAGCAACAGATTCAAATTGCCAAAGCGAAAGCGGGGATTTATGGGCAAGAAAATGTCAAAATTTACCGTTTCACCGTTGAAAGATACCATTAAAAAGAGGTGGGGTAGCAATGGTAGAGAAAAGCCTTGAAGAACTTGAGAAAGTGTTGACGTCTCTCGATGGAATTGAGAAAGCCAAAGTAATAGTTGATGAAGACACAGGAGAAATGAGGGAAATTCACATTCTTTCTTCTGGTGACAAGAGCTCTAAGCAAATAGTTAGAGATGTAGAGACGGCTATTCTTACCATCATTGGCGAAAGAATAGATCGAAGAATAATAAGTGTAGCTCAAATGACTGGTGGATATGCTAAAAGTGAAGAAAAAGCAGGGAATGGTAGTGATTTTAAAATCGATTCGGTTGGATTTTCAGAAGATGGTATAGAGATCGAAGTGAATGTGGGAGTGACGAAAGGTAGAGCAATAAAGGAAATTTCAAAGCGAGGTGGCAAATCTTTTAAGAATGTGCTTAAATTATCTGCAGAATCTGCGATAGAAGCGATTGAAGGATTGATGACCTCTGAAGTTCGTCTTTCTCTGGACGAAATAAGAGAGGTTTCTACGGGGGAGAAAAAGTTTTTTCTTGGAGTAATGACAGTTCTTAAATCTGGTGGGATGAGCAAGGAGCTCGTTTTTGCAGGAGCTGTTGGTTTCAATCCTGTTAAAAATGTGGCTGAGGCTATAGTTGATAAGGTGAATTCCACGAGTTTAGACTTTTAAGAAGGTGATGTGTGGTTGGCAAAAGTATACGTTTTAACTTCCGGAAAAGGCGGAGTTGGCAAAACAACTCTGGCAGCGAATTTAGGAACAGCCATGGCACTTAAAGGAGAAAGAGTAGCTTTAATAGATGCCGATATAGGTTTAAAGAACTTGGACGTTGTAATGGGTTTAGAAAACAGAATCGTTTACACGCTGATCGATGTCGCTAACGGTAAGGTTCACGTATTTGACGCGCTTGTAAGACATAAACAACTCAAAAATTTGAGCTTACTCCCAGCTTCCCAGATTGCTACAAAAGAAATGATATCTCCAGACGATATGAAACGAATAATTGGAGAAATGAAGGAAAGATTTGATTATATTTTTGTAGACTGCCCGGCCGGAATAGAAAGAGGATTTAGAAATGCTGTTGCGGGGGCAGATGAAGCTCTAATTGTGACCACTCCTGAACTTCCAGCAATAACCGATGCTGATAGGGTTATTGGTTTGCTAGAAAATATGGGGTTTGAAGATGACAAGATACATCTAATTGTCAACAGGTTCAAAGCTCATATGGTAAGAAATGGAGATATGCTTAACATTGATGATATAAAGTCGGCTCTTTCTATAGAGGTCATGGGAATAGTTCCTGATTCGGAAGAGGTGATAATTTCTACGAATAAGGGCGTTCCTCTCTCGTTAAATGGCGCTGATGGTAGGATGAATAAAATCCTTGATGGGATCGTTCGGAGACTTGAAGGAGAGGATGTTCCGATCCCAAATCTCAACGATTTAGCAGAAAAAAACAGTTTATGGAATGTGATAAAATCACTTTTCAGACATCGTTGAATCGGAGATGAGATGATAATGAGCTTCTTCAGCATATTTACAAGAAGGAAAAGACGCAAAGAAGTTAAAGCACGTGATTCAGCAAGGGAAAGGCTTAAAGCTCTTGTTGGGAACGGAAGACGTATGGTATATAGAATAGATGATTTCGAGAGCCCTGAAGAACTTGCGGAAAAGGCCGAAAAAATAAAAGATGAGATTCAGAAGAAAGCTTCTCAGTTGTTTAATACCGATGAAAAAAGGGTTAAAGTTGTCGTTGAGGAGCACAATGGATATGTTGTTATAATAGCGAACATAAACTTTGAGTGAGGATTTATGGAAGAGATAGCAATAAAGAGTTCAAAACACTTCGAGTTTATAGATATAACGAGAGAGATTCAAAATGTCGTACGTAAAAATAGAGTAAGTGAAGGGATTTGCCACCTTTATGTTCCGCATACTACTGCTGCGATCACGATCAATGAAAATGCGGATCCAGCTGTAAAGAATGATATAATTTCCACCTTTGCAAAGCTTATTCCGTGGAATGGATTTTACACGCATTTGGAGGGAAATTCCGCCGCTCACATACTTTCAACTATTGTGGGAGTGTCTGCTGTTATTCCGATTTCGAGAGGTGAATTAACACTTGGAAGATGGCAAGGAATTTATTTTTGCGAATTTGACGGACCGCGTATAAGACGCTTAATTGTGTCGATCATGGGGGAATAAATATGAGAAAAGCTTATTTCGTTTTTGTCGTATTGATGATTGGTCTAATGCTTTTTGCTTTTGCAGTGAACTTTCCATCAGAAAGTGTTATGAATTTCAACCCAGCTTACATGGTATCAAATCAAAAATGGTCGATTTCGTATGAGACTTATTTTGGTAATAAAGGAATGGATTTTGCTGTGTTTCAGCCTTTTCAGAATGGTTTTGCAGGTGAATTTGGACTGTATGCAAATGAAAAGACAAGTGGCATGATCTATTCAATAGCATCTTCGCTTGGTAAGACATTCGTGGGTGCAAGCTTTGATCTTTCAATTGAAGGAACGTCCATTAAAGTGAACGCTGGTTTTGGTGCAGTTCAAAGAATTTGGGAAAATCTTAATCTTGAGTTTCGAGTTCCAAGTGTTGTTACGTACATTTACAATAGTGGCTTTGCGGTTGAGCCTAATTTTAAGGTGGCACTCAGTTTACTTTCTAAAAATTGGAATGCCGCTGCATTCGTGGGAGTCAAATATCCGTGGGTAAAGACAGGTCTTTGGGGTGGAATTTCATTTTGGGGTGCTCAACTATTTGGACAGTACACGTATGAGTACAATTCAGAAATGTCTTCGGCCATAAACGGGCAGATTTTCGATTTAACGGCACAGTATTCTGTTGGCGCGATGAAGTTTGCTTACATATATGAGAGCAGAAAATACTCCGATACACATTTAAATGAGGAATGTACTGGATTGAGATTCACTGTGGAATGGTGATTCAACTTGTTTATAGATAGGACAAAAATTTATGTTGCTTCTGGGCATGGAGGTAACGGTATTGTTAGTTTCAGAAGAGAAAAGTTTGTTCCAAAAGGTGGGCCGGATGGTGGAGACGGAGGAAATGGTGGCTCAGTAATCATTGAAGCAACATCTTCAATGACTACCCTTGCTGATTTTAAACATAAGAAACATTTTAAAGCAGAAGCTGGCGAAAACGGAAAAGCTTCAAATATGTCTGGCAAGTCAGCAGAAGATTTTGTAATATATGTACCTGTAGGTACAATGGTAAAAATTGACGGGGTTATAGTTGCAGACTTGAACAAACCAAAAAAACGTGTAGTTGTTGCTCGAGGTGGAAAGGGTGGGAGAGGGAATTCTCATTTTGCAACTTCAACGAGGCAAGTTCCAACCATTGCCGAGAATGGAGAACCTGGCGAAGAACGGTGGGTAGAACTGGAGTTAAAGCTTTTGGCAGATGTGGGCCTTGTAGGGCTTCCAAATGTTGGCAAGTCATCTCTTATATCTGCAATGACGAACGCACATCCAAAGATTGCAAATTATCCCTTCACCACACTTGCTCCAGTGCTTGGAAAAGTAGAGCTTGGATTTGGAAAATCTTATGTTTTGGTTGATATTCCAGGTTTGATAGAAGGTGCCCATGAGGGAGTCGGATTAGGTATTGAGTTTTTGCGTCATGTTGAACGTACTCGCCTGATTGCGCATGTTATAGATTTAACAAGTGAAAATCCCGTTAAAGATTACAAAACTGTTAAAGAAGAAATGGAGCAGTATGAAATTTCCTTAGCTAAAAGACCGGAAGTGATAGTGCTCAATAAAGCAGACCTTATTGACAAAGGCAAGATTACTGCTATTTCAAATCTTTTTCTTGGCAAACGGACTTTTGTTGTTTCAGCGCTGACAAGAATGGGAATAGAGGCACTGAAAAAAGCTCTGCAATATGAAGTACAAAAAGCACCCGAGATAGAGTTTCAAGCAAGTAAAGAAAAACAAACTAAAGTAATCACTAAAGATGTTCCAATCGCTGTTGAAAAAGAAAACGGTACTTTTGTGGTGAAGGGGAAAGAGGTTGAGAGACTCCTGCAAAAATACCAAATCTCTTATCCTGATGCTATGAAATTATTCATGAAGAAGATCGATGCACTTGGTCTCGAAAGATTGCTTCAAAAGGCGGGGATCGAAGAAGGTGACACTGTAATAATTGGAGATATGGAGTTTGAGTATCGCACATGAAAATTGGTATATATGGAGGAACTTTTGATCCGATCCACAACGGTCACCTGATTATAGCTATTTCCATGATAGAAAGCTTGAATCTGGATAAACTCATGATCATGCCAACGTATATACCACCTCACAAAGAAGGGGTTGTTAATGCCAATTTCAACAAGAGATTCAAATGGGCAAAAAGAGCATTTAGCGGGATAGATAAAATAGAGGTCTCAGACTTTGAAGGAAGAAAGAAAAGTATCTCTTATACTTTTGACACAATATGCTACTTTGAAAAGCTCTATGGCAAACTTGTTTACATTATTGGGGAAGACAGTCTAGTCAACATTGAAAAATGGTACAGATACAAGGAACTTATTGAAAGGGTTGAATTATGGGTTTATCCTCGTTACTGTGGAAATGATTATCTATTTTCACTTTTCAAAAGATTGGGGAAACTCTCCACAAATATTCATATTTTGGAAAAGTTCCCGCTTCTTCAGATCTCTTCAACACTCATTCGGAATAGGATAGAGAAGGGATTAACGATAAGAGGCTATGTTCCAGAAGGAATAGAGAAAGAAATCATCGATTTTTATTCAAACGCGAAAAAATCATAGGGAGGGGAAAAAATGCACGAGATCGTAGATGTAACTTTTGAATTGAAAACTTATGAATACTCAGAACCTTTTAGAATAGCTAACAATGTTGAAAATAAGGCCAACAATATCGAGGTAAGAGTATACTTGAAAGATGGAACAATTGGAATAGGCGAGGCTTCATCTTCTTATAGGGTCAACGGTGAAAAGGTACCTGCCTTGTTTGCCCTTCAAGACACTGTCAAAGAAATGATTGCTGGTGAGGATGTTGGAAACTACAGACGAATTTTTGATATTATGGATGGTTTTTCAAGAACGGCACCCAGCGTAAAAGCTGCTGTTCAATATGCCACTTTGGATGCTTTAGGTGTTGTTATGGGCATCCCGGTATATCAAATACTTGGTGGAAGCAAAAGCAAAATTCATACTGATAAAACGATTGGAATAGATACTATCGACGTGATGGTTGAAAAAGCTCGTAAGACTTTTGACGAAGGCTTTAAGACCCTAAAGATAAAAATCGGAGAGAACTTGAAAGAGGATATTAAAAAAATGGTAGCTATCTCAGAAGCCACTCCAGGAGCCTCTTACATAGTAGATGCAAATCAAGGATATACAGCCAAAATGGCTATACAGTTTGCTCAATCGGTTTATGCACAAAATGTTAATGTAGCCGTCTTTGAACAACCTATCATGTGGAATGACCTTGATGGATTAAAACTTTTAAGGTACAATTCTCCGTTTCCAATCGCTGCGGATGAGAGTGCAAAAACGAGGCATGATGTCTACACTCTGATCCGAAATGAATGTGTTGATTTTGTGAATATAAAACTCATGAAATCTGGGCTTTCAGATGCGCTAAGCATAGTAGAGCTGGCAAAGACAACAAATATCGGACTAATGATAGGATGCATGGGAGAATCAAGTGTGGGGATAAATCAAAGTGTTCATTTTGCAGCTGGAACGGGAGCATTTGCTTATCACGACCTTGATTCACACATGATGCTAAAAGAAGAATTTCGCGGGAAATTCAAGCAAGAAGGCGATGCTTTAATACCAAATGTTTAGTGAGGTGCAATTTGAGTGTTTTTTTTGTCGCAGTGATGAGCGCAAATGGCAAGATTTCTCGCTCACATACTGCATTGGTAGATTGGACATCGAAAGCAGATTTAAAATGGTTTAAGGATATCACAACAAAAACTGGTGTTGTAGTGATGGGAAGAAAGACGTTTGAGACTCTGAGATTCCCGCTCCCCGATAGACTGAATGTGGTCATGACACATGAACCCCATCTATATCACAATAAATGCTCAAATGTGCTGTTTACTGACATTCTCCCAGATCAACTTATTAAAATGCTTGAGAAAAAAGGTTATAACAATATTGCTGTTGTAGGTGGTCAATCAATTTTTACTCTTTTCTTAAAAGAAAAATTGGTAGATGAAATGTATTTGACTTATGAACCAATAATTTTTGACGGTATAGATCCTTTTTTGGATTTAAATGAAGAGGTTAGAATGAAAACAATGAATGTAAAATTTTTAGATTCAGGAGCTTGGGTTGTGCATTACAAAATTATACATTGGGAGAACGAGAATGGAAAAGGAATTTAAAGAAATAGAACTGCTTCTAAGGGGGATATGCTTCCGAGTAAAAGTTGTTGGAAGATTCGTTTTGAAAGATTTTGACTTAAGTGCTTCTCAATTTGATATTCTTCAATATCTTTATTTTGAAGGGCCAAAAAGGATGTCGGAATTGAGTAAAAAAATGGGTGTAACGAAGTCTACAATGACGGGGCTGGTATCAAGAATGGAGAGCACAGGTTACGTCGAAAAACGCCCTTTTGAAAAAGATAGGAGAGTTATTCTTGTTGAAATTTCCTCGCAGGGAGAAGGAATCATAAAAAAAGTCATAGAAAAACGTGTGAAGTTTGTGGCAAGCTCTCTTAAAAACATTGATCGCTCAGAGCTGCTTGATAACCTTCGGAAAGTGAATGTGGCAATTTCTAAGGAATTTGATCAATTGAAAGGAAACTGAAGTGTCTCGGCTTTTATACGAGTGGGAGAAATTTTTTTTGATACGATCCATTCCTTCAAAATTCTTTCATCCAAAGCATTTCTGACTGGTGCATATGTTAAACGATGGAAAAGAGTAGGACCATTTTTTTTGAGAGCACGAATATGTTCGGGAGTACCGTAACCCATGTTGTGTTCAAATCCGTAATGATCAAAATGAATCGAGATTTTTTTCATGATCTCATCTCGAAATACTTTAGCTGCTATCGAAGCTGCGGCTATTGATGGACTTTTTTCATCTCCCTTTACAATACACTCGTGAAAAAAATTAAGACCTATTTCCAAACCGTCGACGAGAACAAAAGATTTTATTCCCAAAGCTTTGTAGGCTCTTTCCATAGCAAGCTTAGTTGCTCCAACCACATTATGAATATCTATTTCAGTTGGAGTAGCCATTCCAAATGCGATCTGGGCATTTAAAAGTAAATTTTCAAAAAGGCTTTCACGTTTTTTACGATTTATCTTTTTTGAGTCATTTACTCCGTCAACCCATTTTTTTAGCAAAACAGCTGCAGCTACCACCGGTCCTGCCAAGGCACCACGTCCAACTTCATCTATGCCTATTACTGAACCGTATTTCGAAATAAAAGGATAATCAAAATCTCTCTTTATCATTTTTACTCTTTACCTTCTTTAGTTCATCACGATAAATGGCTGCTTCTTCAAATCTCCAGTCATCTGCCGCTTCACTCATTTTTTGTTCCAAAACTGTTATGTACTCTTCTGTGTCGATCTTTTCTTTGAGTGCCAATATCTCTTTGATATCTTCTCCAATTTTACTGTATTCTCTGCTTTCCTCTCCCTGAAGTTGCATGAAAAATTCATCGATCTCCTTTTGAATCGTTTGGGGTGTTATGGAATGAACTTCATTGTATCGTAATTGTTTTTCTCTACGACGACGTGCCTCATCAATTGCTCTTTTCATGGAATCCGTGATCGTGTCTGCATATAAGATGACTTTTCCGTTGATATTTCTCGACGCACGTCCCATGGTTTGTACAAGAGACGTTGTGGATCTTAAAAATCCTTCCTTGTCTGCATCTAATATAGCGACAAGTGAAACTTCGGGTAAATCGAGCCCTTCTCTTAAAAGATTAACACCTACTACAGCGTCTATTTTCCCCTTTCGGAGCTTTGTAAGAACTTTCATCCGATCTATTGTATCAAGATCCGAATGAACGTATTCTGCGCGATATCCCATTTCAACTAAATATTGGCTAAGTTTTTCAGACATATCCTTTGTTAAAGTTACTATCAAGGCACGCTCATTTTTGGCTTTGACACTTTCAAGTTCATCCATTAGGTTATCTACTTGGTTGAGAGTTGGTCTCACTTCAACCTCAGGATCAACAAGTCCAGTTGGTCTGACAATTTGCTCGACGATCCTATCTGACACTTCTCTTTCATAGGGCCCTGGAGTTGCTGAAACAAAAACAATCTGTGGAGCCCTTTCTAGGAATTCGTTGAACTTCAAAGGTCTGTTATCGTACGCGCTTGGTAAGCGAAATCCATAATCAACCAAATTCTGTTTTCGGCTTCTATCCCCCCTGTGCATTCCTCTTATCTGAGGCACCGTTATGTGTGATTCGTCAATGAAGACCAGCAGATCCTCAGGAAAATAATCCATCAAAGTCCAGGGTGGTTCGCCGGGTGCTTTTCCACTGAAGTGGCGTGAATAGTTTTCTATTCCGCTACAATACCCCATTGTGTCAAGCATTTCTAAATCGTAAAGAGTTCTTTGGCGCAAACGCTCCGCTTCCAGCAATTTTCCTTGGCGATTCAGCTCTAAGAGTCTTTGATCCAATTCATCTTTGATAGATTTAATGGCACGCTTTACTTTTTCTTGACTCGACGTGAATTCCTTTGCTGGGTACAAAACCAATCTGTCAATTTCTTCGAGAGTTTTTCGTGAGACGGGTTCAACGAGTAGAATTCTTTCTATATCGTTGTCAAAGAATTCTACTCTTACAATATTTTCCTCGTATGGAGGATGAATTTCCAAAACCTCACCATGAAGCCTAAAAGTACCAGATTCAATTTCAGAATCAGAACGTTTGTACTGCATAGCTGCAAGTTTTTTTAGCATTTCTCTTCTATTTAAGCATTCTCCGCGTTTGATTGAAAGGTTGATATCTCGAAAATCTTCAGGATCACCAGATGCATATATACATGAAACGCTTGCCACTACTATGACATCACGACGTGTTATAACAGATTTCATTGCCGAGAGGCGCATTCTTTCCAATTCTTCGTTTATATCAGCCTCTTTTTCTATATACACATCTTTAGATGGAAGATAGGCTTCAGGTCGGTAATAATCATAGTAGCTAACGAAAAATTCAACACGATTTTTCGGGAAGAATGCTCTAAATTCCCGATACAATTGAGCCGCAAGAGTTTTATTTGGGGATACCACCAATACTGGTCGATTAAAAGCTGCTATTATATTAGCCATTGTGAAAGTTTTTCCTGAACCAGTGACACCTAATAATGTTAAAAATCTTTCTCCGTTTCTTATCCCATTTTTTAGTGATTCTATTGCTTCTGGTTGGTCACCCATGGGAGAAAATTTGCTATCAAGTTCGAAATTCATGCAAACCGCCTCACAAAAACCATCCCACTACTGCTCCAATGATCAGACCAACTACCACCTCTGACATTCTGTGGCCTGAAGAAGTGTTAAACTTTTCTTTTGTAAGCTTTTCAAGAACTTCAGAATGCCTACCTACCTCTTGTCTTAAGTGTAAAGCGTCAGTAATCACAATTGTTGCGAAAATAAGCGCTATGGCAAATTGGGAACTGGAAAATCCTATACCTCTACCTACTGCCATAGCCAAACCTGAGACCGTTGCAGTGTGTGCACTTGGCATCCCTCCAGTGGAGGCATACACTTTAAAGTCCCATCTTTTTTTCTTAGACAAGTTTAAAAGTAATTTTACACTTTGTGCTACCATCCATGAGAGCACAGCTGCCCACAAATAAGTGTTCCAGAACAACCTTATAACCTCATCCATGATTCAACTGATCCTTGTTCTGCTGATTAGTCTTGTTTCGATCACGAATTCGTTGTTATCTTTTCTAACTAATATGTAATTCATTTCGATCTTCTTGTGAAAAGTAATTTGCCCATACTTTCCAACAGATCTTTCAACCAATGGTCTCCATGTTCCCGTATTTGCGTAATACTTTGAGCCTGATGACGTTGGAATAATATAGAAATCAGGCATGTGGTTGTGCCCAAAAAACACCATTTTCAGATGAGAATAATCTATATCAGGTGGCTTTTTAGAATATCCAGCCACATTCTCGAGAGTCAACTTCCATTCTGGATTTGTTTCGGCATTTAATATTTTTTCTGCTCTCATTTTAAGGTAATTTGTTTCTTTAAATCTGAAAATGTCGTCGATAAACTTAGCAATTTTTCTTCCAAATTCAAACCACCCCGCTCTCTGAGTGAAGAAATCGCTAAGCCAGTAACTATGAGGAAATCTCACCCGACTCCACGATCTGGCTTCTTCGCTTCGAAAGGCCATGAAAAAACTTCTTCTCCACTCTTTCATGAGATCAACGGGAAGTTTATAGATATATGTTATGTACTTTAGCCAGTCCATTGCATAAGAAAGCGGTCTTACGTTGTCATAGTCTCTGATCACATCTTCAGGTAGATTCATAGATCTTAAGACAGGTTCAAAATATTTCATGGTGTACCGTGTTATATAATCTCCAATCGGAGGAATTAAATATCCTTCTCGCATATAGGCAAAAGAGTTGGCCACATCGTACTGATTTCCGTGTTGCGCAAAAATGCCAAATTCCTCATCGTAAAAATGGGGAACAATTTCAAGGTTTGGAGATGCAAGTTTTTCAAGCAAAGCTCTCCTCAATTTATCGTTTACAAGTATGTAGTAATCATGGTTTCCAACTACATATATGATTTTATGATGCTTAGCAAATTTTGAGAGAGCATCAAAAAAAGTTCGATGCTTATCAAAGATCATTTCGATAACATCTCCATCTAGTGAATCGCAAAGCGTGGAAAAGTTGGTAAGACCAAGTTGTCTTACCGCTTCGCTCTCGAGAATTTCAAAACCGTCTCCGATTATTATGAGCTCTGCTTTTTCATCAGCTTCGTCGACATCTTCTAAAAGTTTAGAAAACTCATGATCATAAGCAAAATCATCGCTTGCCGATCCATCTCCGATGTGGAGATCGCTGACGAAGAGTTTCAAAGACATGTTTATACGGCGCTCACAATCTTTGAAATTTCATTTTTTGCTCTATTTAAAAGTGATAAAGCGTCTTTTTTCCTTTCAAAATCCATGACCATTATATAAAATTTTATTTTTGGCTCCGTTCCAGAAGGTCTTGCATATATCATTAAGTTACCTCCAAATTCCATTTTCAAGACATTTGAGGGTGGAATATCTCTCACACCTTGGATGTAATCAGTAACTTTATTTAGCTTATAACCAGCAAACTCAGAGGGAGGGTTCTTACGTAAGGAGTCCATTATGAAATCTATTTTGTCCATTCCTTTTTCTCCCTCGAAAACGGGTGCAAATTGGGATTCAAAGTAATAACCGTACTTTTTATATGCTTCGTTCAAAACATCGACAAGTGTCATTCCACGCTTCTTATACTCAGAAGCCATTTCACAAGTGAGCATTATTGCGGTGGCAGAATCCTTATCATATACAAAATCCCCAATGTTGTATCCATAACTTTCTTCGTAAGAAAAAAGTACATGTTTCCCCGATTTCCTAAGTTCGTCTGCTTTGTTACATATCCACTTGAATCCTGTGAGCACCTCTACAACTTCAACACCAAAAGAGTTTGCGATTTTTGCAAATAACTTGGATGATACTATCGATTCGATAACAATGGGATTGGATGGCATCCCATCTTTTGAGTATTTATCGAGAATAAAGTTTAAAAGTAATGCGCCCATTTGATTGCCATCTATTCTGACAAATTCACCATTATGTTTTACCATAACGCCCATGCGGTCCGCATCTGGATCGGAAGCAAGAATAATATCTGAATTCAATCTTTTTGCGTCTTCTATTGATAATTTAAAAGCTTTAGGATCTTCTGGATTTGGGTATTCAACTGTTGGGAAATTGCCATCTGGAATTCCTTGTGATTCTTGAATGTACGGGCGAAATCCATCTTTTTCAAGAAGTAGCGGCACAATCTTTATACCCGTCCCATGAAGTGGAGTATAAACGATCTTCAGAGAAGGATCCGCCTCGTGAAACGAGAGTGACAGAGCTTTTTTGAAATACACATCGTCTATCTCTTTTCCTATCATTTGAATCAATCCTTGTTTTTTAGCTTCTTCTATTGGTGTACGTTTGATCTCTCCAAATGACTCAATAGCTTTATATTCTTGGATGATCCCTTCATCGTGTGGGGGTATAACTTGAGCACCATTTGACCAATAAGCTTTGTAACCATTGTATTTGGGTAAGTTATGACTTGCCGTGATCATAACACCACCAGTTGCCTTTAACAACCTTACAGCAAAAGACAATATAGGGGTTGGTCTGAAATCTTCAAACAAATACGCTTTTATACCATTGGCAGCAAATATTTCTGCAGTTTCGACAGCAAATTCAGGAGACATGTGACGTGTATCATAGGATACCACTACACTCTTAGAACCACCCACGCTCTTGTTTATATAATTTGCAAAAGCTTGGGAGGCTCTTCCGACGGTGTAAAGATTCATTCTATTATCCCCAAGACCTATTATACCGCGCATTCCACCTGTACCAAATTCAAGTTCTTTGTAAAACGCATCTTGAAGTTCATTATCATCTGTGTTGCGCAGCTTTTCTTTATCCTCCTTGGAAATGCTTGGATCTGAGAGCCATTTTTTGTACCTCATAAGAGCTTCTTTTTCCACGACATTAAACACTCCTCTCTATTCTTGTCCTTGACATCTTTGTTGTATATATTGTACAATAAATTTCGCGAGCGGGTGTGTAGCTCAGTGGGAGAGCGCTTCCTTCACACGGAAGAGGGCGTAGGTTCAATCCCTATCACACCCACCAAAAGACCGCCTAAGGCGGTCTTTTTAAAAGATTGTCGCATAGATTTTTTTATTCCATTTCCAAACACTCTTGACTGTAAAAAGTAAAAGAGTCACAGAAATTGAAAATCCTATAAAATTTATCCATAAAGCACTTCTTTCGGCAAGAAACGGAAAGATGGAAATCGCAATTACAAGTGTTCCCGCGTCAAAAAAATCGTTGGCAAGATATATACCAAGTGTGTGTCTTCCATACATTCCCAGAAGTTTCGACAAAAACCAAGACTTTTGTGATATAAGATATGCGATCCTTAGGCTCACCGGAAGAGCTAAAGTGTAATATATGAATCCGATAGGGCCGAGTAGTGGGACGCCTGGTTGGTATTTTCCTGGCATCATGTAAAGTTCCATTGCTGCTGCAATGTAAGCCAGAAGTGCTGTGATCTTCAGGTATTTGGGAATTGGTTTTCTCCAATACATTCCTTTAGTTTTGATAGATTTGGACGTATACATCCCCCATATATAGAAAAACATCCATATTAGTGGATTTCTCAGAGCAACAAGAAGTGGAACCAATTCCCTTCCGAAATACAAAGGTATGTAGTAAATAGATGAACATGCGATCATTGCTATAAAAAGTGGTGGCAAGATTTTTTTCAGCTGATCGGCATTCATATCTGAGAAAAGCGGTGTGATTGCGTAAAAGATAAAGAGAACGAATAAAAAGTAATAGGAAGTGGCTGCATTTCCCAAAATGTACTTTTCAACGACATCAATTGGTCCTAATTTTATTCCGAAATCTGTCCCAACTATCCATTCTGCCAAAATGTAGACAGTTGACCATATGAAATACGGGGGGAGAAGCAGGCGAAATCTTGAGGAAAGAAAATGCTTTTTGTTTCTTTGAGCACTTCTCATTGAATAGTATCCGGTTATGAAATAAAAAATTGGTATGACAATAGCGAAGATCTTCCCAAGTGAGAATCCGACGGCGACTGCTATTTGACAGTCAAAAGTTTCGATGCGGTAAAAAAGTGTATGAGAGAGCACAACCACAATTATGGCGAATCCTCTTAAAATATCAAATTCTCCAAAAGCGTGTCGACTATTACTGCTCATACGAAATCTCCGAAAATAATTTCTTAATGCCCAACATGGTTGCTGGAAGCATGAAAATGTATGCAGGCATAAGTATTCTAACTTCTTCCACCATACCACCTACGAGATCTATAAAAAGAAAAATCACGAGCGCAATCATAGTTCTTTTGTAAAACGTGTGCTTAAAAAGTTCACTTAGAAATAAAAGTTCAATGTTGAAAAGCAATAAAACGTACACGTACGCCCAAGGATTTGTGAAATTGTAGAGAAGATTGGACGGTGGATAATTGTTCGGCGTATTTGGAAATAGGACAAACATGAGTAAACCCATGACAGCAAATGGAATTACGCACATTGCCACTCCGTTCCAGAGTTTAGATAGCTTGCGCTCTTTCTTTTTCCTGAAGAGCTGATTTGAGAGGTAGACCAACGCGATAAACAGCATTTGATCTGCTCTTGCAAAAGAACCAACAGCCACTAAAAACAATATCCATCCTGGTTTGATGTCTCTCACTACCATATAAAATCCGATTGTTACGAGCATGAGCGCTAAAGCGCTTTCGGGAGCAGTGACGTTGAAAGTTAATGGCAAAGTAGCCGAGAATGCCAAAAGTCCGATGAATGCATATTTATCATCCGTAAACTTTTTTAAGATGAGAAACAAAAAGAGCATGGTGAGAATAGTATAAATGAATTCGCTCGTTATGGCCCCATTAACTACCGAATATTCGTACGTTCCAGAATGATCAACATTTGAAAATCCGGGAAGTAATGTGTCCAAAACTCTGAAAGAGGTCGATCCGATTGTGCGTATGCTTTCATACCAATTCACCGTTGGTGCGATAAGTAAGAAAAAGAATCTGTATTTGGGAGATACTCCTAATTTGACCAGAGCGTTCCTTAAATAATCAACCACATTCCTGTTAAATACACGTTTTGATGGGAGAACACTTGCTATTTTGCTTTTGGCAGGGTTTAAAAGCGTTGTGAGGGCCGTATTGGTTTTGAGTCCGTTCTCCACAATTTCTCCCATATCATCTCTCCATGGAATGGCAATATGCCGAAAAACAAACTCTACCAGCAATGGCTGAAGTATTCTGTACTGAAATGGTGCGAAACTTTTGCCAATAAGCGTTATCTGATTCATTTTCACGTAGGCGTATTTAGTGAATTCACCCACTCTGCTGTAAAAAGTCCAGTTGTTCAAACTGGTAAGTATATAAGAGAAGGAGATTATGAACACAATTACAAAAAGCAAAAATCTCCTTTTATTTTGCATCATAATACTCGCCTCCGCAGAATTTCAAGTTCTTGATATGATCCATATTCCCGCGATCATCAGCAATATTCCTATCACTCTAAGCAAAGATATATGTTCAGAAAAAAGAAAGAATGATGCAGTAATGATTATGAGAAACCCTCCTGTGGTCATTATCGGGTAAGCAAGACTGAGGTCCATTTTTGTGAGAACAAGTGCATATCCGCCAAATGCTATTCCAAAACATGCAATGCCAAGCCATACCTTCCAACTTGTGATTGCGTAAAGTGCGAGTGAAAGCATTCCCACATTTGAAGGAGCATCTTTCATCGCATATTTTGCCAACAGATTTCCGGTGGCATTCAAAGCGAGAGAAACGATAAGCAGAATCCAGTACACGTGAAAGTCTCCTTTACTTAATGTAAATGAAAATCAAAACAGCGACGAACCACGCCAATACCGATGATACTATTCCCCAATCTTTCGAGACAATTTCCACTGGATCGCCACCTTCATTTTTCACGTAAACGATGTACATGTATCGAAATAAACCGTAGATCACCAGAGGCACCGTGTAAACAAGATTACGAGTTCCAAACTTTGCGACGACAGATGGATCTATCGTGTAAAGAGAATAGAAGACAATGGTTGTTGCTACTGTTGTGGTGATCATTTCATCTGTGAATTTTTCGCTGTACATTGACAAGACACTTCTGTGATTGGACGCATTTTCTCCAAGAGAGACAATTTCATAGCGCCTTTTTGCAAACCCAATGAATAAAGATATGGAAAAAGTTGTGAGCAACATCCAATTTGAAAGATACACTTTTGTTGCCACACTCCCTGCCATGATCCGTAGAATAAATCCAACGGCGATTATCATAACATCTATTATTACCATGTTTTTCAAATAAGTACTATACAGGAGGTTCATTGTTACATATGATCCAACCACTACTACAACATTTAAACTTGTTAAACTGGAGAGCATGATTGCGATAGATAATAAAACGCCGAAAAGGATCCATGCAGATCCCACCTTTACCCTACCTGAAGCTATCGGGCGCTTTCTCTTAACAGGATGATTCACATCCAATGCTCTATCATGAATGTCATTGAACACATACACGGCACTTGATCCTGCACAAAAAGCCGTGAATGCAAGGGTATTTGAAAGCAATTCAGGTACTTTCAAAAGTTTTAAAGAGAAGATAATTGGAGCAAAAACGAACACGTTTTTCATCCAATGTGAAGGTCTTATGAGTTCTACATAGTCTCTCCACTTTGTTTGATTCAATTTCTTACCCTTTCCATTTACTTTACCCAATTTTTTCAAATTATAGCATATATCCCACTTTTGCAATGTAAGAGTGTGTATATAATAAAGGGGTGTGGTTAAAAAAGGAGAAGGGAGGCAGAAGGAAGGCTTCCCCTAAGGGGAAGCCAGCACAAGAAACCATGTTCGAGTCAATTATACCAGATGAGTTCAAGGATGT
>Ga0256840_1000640_pt1 | contig 35071 bp, 20 predicted proteins | sample 355202metaG_FD_185969 | JGI IMG/M metagenome (GOLD analysis project Ga0256840, IMG submission 185969) | Hydrothermal vent microbial communities from Mid Atlantic Ridge, Atlantic Ocean - 355-202 | ecosystem: Environmental > Aquatic > Marine > Hydrothermal vents | place: Atlantic Ocean: Mid...
TTAGTGATAATGGCTTGCCATTGTTCTTTGCTGCGTCTGATCATTTGGTTATTCCTGATTTATAAATGCAGAAGTATGAACCAGATTGAGATTTAATTATAGGGGGTGGTTTGGTTGACGCTTACGAATAAAATGTTAAAACAAGGATAAATACAAGTATACTCCATATTATACCTAAAAATTTTAAAAACTGACCAAGTTTATTACCGTTACTGTTTTTCATTGCTATCTCTCAACTATTAGTGATACTTCAATAGTGAAAGTTAGTTAGGTATTCTCTCAGTTTACTAACCATTAAATTTGACTTATTCTTATTAATTAACAATTAGGACACTTTTTCATAAGAAATAATCTTCAGGTTTCTCTTGACCAAATAATTTTTTTTCTCTTTGTGTAGTTAGTTTTTTAATTCTATTCTTATAGGCATCTAGTAAATTTGGCCAATATTCACTCATAAATTTTGTTTGAGGTATAAATTTTATTTTCCAAACCTCAAAACGTGCATCAACAACTTTTAAGAATAAAACAGAGAATTTCCAAAACTCTGCTTTGGTTTGAGCTCTATCCATTTTCTTATACCAATGTTCAGCCCACTGATTACGTTCATAAGCAAAAATTGCAGCTTTTGTTGCATTGCCAATTAATCCTTTGGCATTATTGAATTTAGTTATAATTTTTGTAGAAAGAGATGAATCAACTCCAAGACCGCATACAGTTATAGCTCTTGCAATATTTATAGGTTTATTAGAACAAATGAGCTTATTAACAAAGCCCTCTATAAGTTTATTTTTTTCATGAATATTGGCTGTTAATATCTCAATAAATAATTCTTGGTCATTTGTAATTAAAGATAAGTAATTCATTCTAAATTTATTTAATTTATCATTATCATTGCTGTTCCATATTGACCATGAGCTTTGAGGTATTTTTGCAATGCCAAAAATTTGGGTAATAGTAGAACTTCCTAATGCAAGATGTTTAAAGAGTCGGACAGATTGATTAATTTCTTTTTTTGATAAACATTCAGCAATACAAAATCCAATATTTCTAATATGGTGTAAATGATTTGGTTCTTTATTTAGAATTGAATTGACCCAACTTCTAACTAAATCAGGTGCATTGTCAATACAAATATTAATTGTCTTTCTATCTAAACTATCTAATACTAAATATGATTCATTATTTGATAACCCCTCTAAGTAGTTGTTAAATTTATTCCAACTAAAATTTATTTTATCTTGATTTTCTTTTTGACCTAGCATTTCAAGTGATGTCTTACTATCTAAAGCCTTACCAACCTCTAGTAACGGAGGTCTATTTTGAGACATATCGTTGTCGATTTCATTTAACTGATATAGCTTATTATTTGAAATCAACTTATTAATAGTATTACCTATTAGACTTGCTAATCTCACCGTTTGATTCTTTGTTAACCTTGATGCTATAAACCCCATACCGTTAAGAGGCAATCTTTTGAAAATTTTATTAACTGAAATATAACCGTATTTCTCGGCTAATATAAGAATTCTTGAACCAAAATATATTTCTCTACTATCATTTCTTGGGTCTAACCTATTTGCATTCCAGTTATTTTCCACAACAACTTTTATAATATTTTTAAACATTAAAGGGTATTTACTTGCTAGATTCATCACTTCTCTAGTGATTGATTTATTTTTGTGATAAATTAGTTTCTCAATAATTAATTTGGTCTTTTCAGTAATTTCAGTATTGGAATATCGAGCAAACATCAGTAAGGTAATGATTTTATTTTCAATTTGAACATTTACAACATTTTGAAATGATCTTTCTAATATATTTTTATTGGCAACTTTATAAAGATTAAACTGACTCAGTAATGGTCCACCACTGCCTTGAGTGTCTAAAGAAATTAAGAATTCAAGTTGTTTTGTGCCATTCAAATTTGGAAGTATTAATTTTATAAGATACTGTAAACTAGCTTGTTCCTCATTTGTATTTTCATCTTGTAGATTTAATTCTTTAGAAAGCATTTGTGCTTTCTCTATTAGTTTTTTGTTCAAATCATCAAGGATTAATGAATTACATTGCTGAAGATGATGACATAAGCTATATAAATTTCTGCCCTGTAAATTTAGTAAGTTTTTAAAAATCACTCGATATTTTTTTATTGCTAGTTTAGGTTTAAATCTAGCCATTGCAGCATTTACATCTCTAAAATATCGATCTTCGCTTGAGATATTGAATGACTGGAATAGTGTTTTATTAAGTAAGTTATTATATTTCTCAATTGTTGGTTTCAAATTATTAGGTTGTATTGAGTTTGGTTCACAAGGATCGCTATCACAATACTTTTCTTTTAAACTAAATCCTTTAAAATCTTTCCTATCTTTAGTTAATTCTTTAGTAATTTTATGAGCATATAATGAATCTTTCTCAGTAGCCAACGCCCATAAAATAGAAGCTAGCGCCCATTTCCCCGAGCTTGATGTAGATGTTTCATTAAGAAATGAAGTTACATCTAAAAACTTTGACCTTGTTTCTTTCCAATCACAGTTATTGAATTGAATCAAATGTTTAAATTCATCATCTATTGAAAACATGATAGGATTAATAGATTGACCAAACTTCCATGCCACAAGGTATTCAACATGTGCTGTTAACGGCATTCCTGACAATAACTGAAATGAATTTCTTACTAACTTAGTTGTATCTAATTTGTCATTTTGCTGCATGAATTTATTTTTAAAGTTTGACTCAAATTCTGACATTGAGTTGATTTTATTTTCAAGTTTCTGCTTTTCAGTTTCCCTTATTTTTCCAATATCTTTTTTACTTTTATTCTGGCTCATAGTCCTAGCCATTCGCATACTTGGTTTTAATGAATAATAACTCAACCAGTTATTTATCTCTTTCTTCATTATTTTCCAACAACTATTATCTTTTCTAACATCACATAAGGCTGAAACTAGTAAATTGCTATTTCGATAATATAAATCTGAAATAGAAATTTTAAAAAGCACATCCATTAATAATTTGGTTCTATTTCTTGTTATAGAAACAAAAACTTCATACATGTTTTCTTTTAGGTTTTGAATCTTTAATAAAAACTCATGAATTAATTCGATTGTAATTGCATTAGGAGTATTATCATCAATACTTGATATTTCTATTGCTGCTATTACGACATCAGCTGCAATGTCTAAAGAAGAAATCGGTTCAATAATCGCTGTTAAAGAATTAGATATATCAAGATTGTTCCGAATTGATTCTTTCATGTTTGAAATTATCAACAGAGCTAATGCCAATATTAATCCATCGTCTTTTAACCTATAGCGAGTTATATCATCTGGTAAAAACTCTATATACCTTCCTTCTAAAATATTAGTTAAACTTTTAGTCAAAGGGTTGTCATCTTTTGACAAAGTATTAAAACTTAAATCTGCTTTGTCATTTGTCTTTTTGCGATTGATAATACCTTTTGCAACTTCTGATAAGTGAAATTTTAATTCATCTGCCGTATTAATTTGAGAATGTCTTATTAGATGTGCTAATAAATGCTCAAATAATAAACGAGATGGACTCATGTCATTAAGACTTTGGATTTTTTGGTTGGAAAACAAATCAAGTGCTATAGCTAACAGTCGCGGGTTTCTTAAGGCATTGATTACCTTTTGATTTAGTTTATCAATCTTGATATGTTTAGTTTCAAGAATTTCTTCTAATTCAGGTATTGTCCACTCTGGGACAATGATTTCACTTTTTTTTAATTTTCGATTTTTTGGTAAAATATTAGTTTCAAAAAATTCTTTTCGGCAAGATATTGCTAAAATTCCATTAATTTTAGATAAAAATCTATTGATAACTTCAATCCAAATTACCCATTGATGATTTGGGTATTCATTTAATCCGTCAATATATACTATTATATTTGGCACTGTATTATTAGAATTATCCAATTTATTTTTGTTCTTCCAATTATTTAAAACGTTATCCCATCTTTTTTCTTTGAATTCTGAATCCTCATCCATGGTTTGTTTAATCAATTGTCGAACAATCAATTTTTTTACATTTTTGCTGTTATTAAAATCTGAAAAATTATTTGCTGAAAACATCAATAGCAGAGTGCTTTCGCTATTAAATTTAATCCAGCTATTAACAAATAACCATGATTTACCAGAGCCTTCATTTCCTAATATTGTAATGATGTCATTAACAATTTCCTTTTTATCATCATCTATCTTTTCAGCTAATGGTTTAGTTAAGTCATTACAAATACTAAATCCTTTTATCAGTGAATCCATAAGGGTTAAACGCATTAAATTATTGGATTGTTTAACAGCAAGGTTTTGTCCGAACTCCAATCTTGATTCAGACTCATTTGATACAACAGAATTTAACCATTCTTTATTCTTGTCATAAGCTAAAGGCAAGCCAAGAGTTGGTTCATTTAATAAGCTTAGAATTTTTTCTTTTTCTGAAAGATACTGTTTGTCACTTTCTATCTTTTGTAATGCAGTCTCGACTTTTTTAAAGTCGATACTCTCATCCTGTGTATTTGATTTAAAAAAATTTAAAACCACTGTTCTTGACATAGCACATAAAGTAGCTAATGGAGGTGTATTCGTGCTTGATGGCCAATCAAGAATTAAATGATGAATTGAGTTTTTATCACAAACGTTTCTTACTGATTTTTCAAGTTGTTCTTTAATCTCAGTTGTTGCACACAACATCCATAAATTTGGTGGTATTCCAGATTCAACTATATCAAAAACTTTGTTTTTAATATCATTAGGACGAATTCTGCCAGTATAAAGCTTGCCTTCAAATGTAAGGTGAATACTATTATCATAAGAAGCACCATCAATTCCATGTTGTGAACCAGAGCCGGCTAATCTAAATATCTTTCCAGTTAAATCATTTAAACATTTTGCTAATAATCCTTCAAAACCATTGCTTCCAGTCGGTTTTAAAGAAGTGATAGCGTTTTTTAGAATTTTTAAATAGTCATTTTGAGATAGCTTTACACTCATATTTTTATCTCTATATGATATGAATTTATTTGTTGAGCAATTAGAAAATTCAGAATAGTATTTTTATCTAAACTTCTAGTGAGGTAGCTTTTAAGAACAACTTTTTGAAATAATGGCATTTTAGCGAGTTTTGAGTTTGATGTTTAGCTTATCATTGTTGTGATGAATTTAAAATAGTTTCTTGAGTTTGTTTGTTCAGTAGGTTTAGTCATTTATTTGTCTCAGTCTTTTTGAATGTAAATTTGACTATAGTATTAGAAATAAATGTTTATAAAATTTTATAAGGCGGCGGGATTATAAAATCACATCCTTGTGATTTTACCCTTCGGGCTGCCTGCGGCATTCAAAAGTGCTATCCCTGCACTTTTAGTCGAACGTCACTTCGTGAAGTTCTCATCCGCCATCTCCACCAATAAAAAAGGCCGTTCATATGAACGGCCTTCTGTATTGGTGGAGATGGCGGGATTCGAACCCGCGTCCGCCAGCCCTCTATTTGAGGATCTACATGCTTAGCTTTGTCATTTAATCTCGCGCTACTGGCTCCGACAATCAGGATCCAGTTTTGCCAGTTTAGATAAGTTTAACTTCAAATCGTCCAAACACCGACCGAAGCGATCTTACTAAGTGACCCTTATCCTAATACCGTAAGCTGAGTTAGGTAAGGGCTAGCTTAAGCAGCTAGAGCGTAGTTATCGTCGTTTGCAACTATAACATTTGAAACATTTTTAACGAGGATAGTTTCTTCCTCGGCATGCACCTACAAACTTCGCGACCCACGTCGAAACCAATGACATCCCCGTTGTGTGGTAGCACAAACAGAACCCTAATTACATAAGACTGTCTGCGTTTGTAAATTACTAAATATCGCTATTTAGCAAAGAATTGGACATTTTATAGGGGCTTTGGTTCATTTATCAAGTTCTTTTGTTCGTTTGGTGTAGATGGTGTAATAAATACTAATGGCAAACATGACGATGACGAATGGAATTGCTGATATTATGATGCCATTCCATCCGTAATTATACAACACCCAGCCTGCCATTAGTGAGGATGCGCCTTGAAAGGTGAAGACGCTGAAATCATTGATGGCTTGTACTTTGTGCTTTTCTTGTGGGTGATAACTCAAATGCAATAATGAAGTGCCTGAGAAGAATAAAAAATTCCATGCAATGCCTAACATTATCAACGCCCACCAATAATGCAGCACGCTGTGTCCTTGGGTTGCGATAACCAACACCACAGCGAATAGACTTGAACCAATAAACAAGAGGTTTTTGATGCCGATTTTGTTGCTTAACCAGGTGGTAATCAGCGAGGGCAAGAACATCGCGGCGATATGTGATTGGATGACCCATTTGGTGGCTGATAAACTGTGGTGATGGACTTGATGCATACTTAATGGAGTTGATGTCATAATATAGCTCATTAATCCATAGCTTAATGCTGCTGCAACAACTGAAATGATGAAAATGGGTTGTTTAATAATTTGTATCAATGCTCTAGAACTGTGTTCAATGACTGTATCTTCTATTGTTGTATTTTTAAATTTCAGCATTATCAACATGGAAATAACAGACATGAGGCTAATGCCAATAAATGCGGCAGAAAATCCGATTGAGTCGGCAAAAATAGTTTGACCAAACATGGCGATTTCAGGACCAATCATAGCTGAAAAAATTCCTGCAAACATGAGCACTGACAAAGCTTTATTGATGTCTTTTTCAGCAGCGACTGACTCTATCGCAGCAAAACGAAGTTGTTGAGTAAAAGCCGTGCACATTCCAATTAAAAAGGCTGCAATGCAAAAAAGCACAAAGGATTGTTTAAGTATGGCTATTGCTGCAATTACAGATCCGAAAAATGCATTGGTAAAACCAAGAATTGAGGCTAGTCTTCTACCGAGTTTTTTTGCTAACATGGCAGCTGGAATTGTTGCACTTGCTGTTCCTGCCACCATTAGTCCAAGCGGTAAGGTAGCAAGTGATGCATCTGTGGACATTTTGCTGGAAACGATTGAACCGATAAACACCATGATTGGTGCCGAAATGGAAACCAATGGACCTGCGAGAAACAGTACGGTGATATTGGTTGGCAGTTTTAAATATTTTTGAATAAATAAAGCAACAGTTAACCAAGCTAAAATAATTAGGAATAATGGTGTGACTGTTATTATTGTTGTCATAAATTTGATTAAATGGCGCGCTCGAAGGGAATCGAACCCCTGACCTACCGCTTAGGAGGCGGTCGCTCTATCCTACTGAGCTACGAGCGCATATGAAAAGAAAAGGTGATTTTACCGTATGTTATGATGAAGAAGAAGTTTATTTTTAATGAATCAATTCAATTTGGCTATTTCTTTATATTCCATTGGGCGGTGTAAATAATAACCTTGAAAAAATTGACACCCTTCATTAATTAAAAATTCATATTGTTCAATTGTCTCTACACCTTCAGCCACCACTTTCATATCGAGTTCATGTGCCATATTAATTATGGTTTTAACAATGGTCGCACTGTTGTTATCTTTGGGTAGATTTTTTACAAAAGACTGATCTATTTTTATTTTATCAATGGGCAATTTTATTAAATAGCTAAAAGAAGAATAACCAGTTCCGAAGTCATCTATTGATATTTTAACTCCCAGCAATTTAAGTTTATTAAATAATGAAATGGATAATGAGATATCTTCCATTAAGACGGATTCTGTTATTTCAATCTCTATGTGATTAGCAGGGATATTGTATTGGCTAATTAAGTTTTCAATCCTTTTAAGAAAATATTTATTTTTTATTTGCAAGACTGAGACATTAACCGCAATAAAAAAATCTTTTTTTCCTGCTATAATATTTTCTCTAATTCTTTTACAAGCTTGTTCTAAAACCCAATCGCCTATTTGTACAATCAACCTAATTTTTTCTGCTACTTCCACAAATTCTCCAGGTCCAATCAAACCTTTAGTTGGATGATTCCAACGAATCAATGCCTCGGCTCCGACGACTCGTCGAGAATTAGCGGCTAAGATGGGTTGATAATGAACAATAAACTGATTGTTGCTTAGTGCCAGCCTTAACTCTGACTCTAACGAGTGATTTTGCTTCACTTTTTTTTCTAAAACTCTATCAAAAAGCTTGAGGTTATTTATTCCTTGATTCTTAGCTTCATTTAAAGCTGTTCCAAGTCGTTGTATTAGTCTTTCTTCTGTCGCTCCATCCCTTGGGTATAAAACTATGCCAACACATGCGGTTATTTCAAACAGCATTTCCTCCACTCTAAGAGGCTTGGAAATCATCGCTTGTACTAATTCGGTAAATTGCACTGCCAACACTTCTGCGACAACTGCCTCCTTGTGCAATTCTGGCAAGTCTATAATAAATTCATCACCTCCTAAATGAGCTAATGTTTTATAGTCCCGTAATTTCTTATTAAATCTTTTAACAAGTGCTTTTATTAAAACATCACCAATACGGTACCCATGCAATCCGTTTATATTTTTAAATTCGTCTAAATCGATAAACAATAAGGCTCCGGTTTTTCCATGTTGGGCAAATTGATGGATTGACTGTTCTAATTTGATTTTGAAAAGAGCTTTGTTCGGCAAACCACTGACTTGATTATAATGAGCAAGGTTAATAATTTTTTTCTCATACTGTTTAATTTCAGAAATATCCACTGCAACAATAACATGGGATTTAAGTCTTTTCTTCATGCCAGTAAAGGGCATTTTTGATAATAACAGTGTGTATTGATTGTCTCTAAAGTCTGTTGTCGTAATTTCGTTTAGTTCATTTGCATCAAAAGATTGGCTTAAGTGATTGTCATTTAAAAAATGCCTGCTGTTAAACTGGTGTTTTTTATAGTTTTCAATACTGCAGCGCTCTATTTCGTCTTGAGTCATACCAAAATACTCACTGGCTTTTTTGTTGGCTAATAGAATATTACCCTTTTCATCAGCAACATAAATGATATGAGGAACCAAATTAATAATTTGACTAAACTGTTCGTTTCTTACAGAAATTTCTTTTGCTCTGCGCGCCACTTGTCGTTTAAAAACCAACGCGGCTATAAATGTCAATAAAGAGAGTAATGCTAAACCAATGACAATATACCAGATGTTTTTAGATTGATTGATTTCGTATTTTGGCTTGAGCCACTTTGATTGGGCTTGGTAATAAAATGAGTTTTTATCTTTTTTCCATTGACTGATGTGGTTATCAAACACATTTAAAAAAGTGCTATCTGCTCCTTTAGGGATGGCAACAAACCCTTTGGTTGCATTAAACACAATAGAACTCGCTATAACAGCCAGTTTATTGGAGTACCAAACACCCGTTAAATTATTTGATGCCACTGCATCGACTTGACCTTCTACAAGCAGATTAAAACCAGTTTCATAATTTCTAACCTCCACATCAATACAATTGATGTCAAACTTTTGGCAACGTTCCATCAAGCGTTTGCCATTAACCCCACCTTTCAAAATTGCAATTTTTTTATTATTGAGGTCTAAAAAGCCTTCAATCGGTGAATCAATAGGTAAAAACACCTGTGACCAACCGACAAAGAGGTTATTTTTAGAATACTGCATAAACTGTGTTCGTTCTTTTGTAAAGGCAACCGAAGTAATGGCATCAAGTTCATTTTTTTTTAATTTTTCTACAATACTATGCCAACTATTCATTTGCCACTTAACTTCAAAACCTTCTATTTTGGCAATTCGTTCTATAATATCAATAACATAACCTTGGTAATGTCCATCTTTATTAGCAAAAGACAGAGGAGGATTATTGAATATTCCGATAGTGACCTGTGTGAGAGGGGCTTGAGTAGTGAGTTGCTTTGCCTGAGAATAAGAGTTATTAACGAAAATTAAACTGCAAATAAGGAGTGTAAAATATTTGCTAAAACTGAGAAAATCAAATGCCATTACTCGTTTCATTCTGACTCCCACAAAACATCATTCATGTATTTTTTATTTACAGAGACCTTTGCATAACTCGTGGCACGTGTTAAAAAGTTGCAAAAAACACCACTCTGCGTTAAAAAATTCGCAAATAGAGGGCTATTTGACTCATTTTTTGCCTTGATTGGAGCTTTTTTCATTCTTTTTTCCATCATCCCAGAGTTATGCAAAGGTCTCTTACATCAATTTGTTTTTGAGTTTTTTTCAGATTGTGGTGTTGCATGATTTCCTTAATGCTTTGTGATTAGCCTATTATAATACCATTTATAAGTGAATCTAGGTTTTTTATTGACTTATTTTCATTCCCACAAAAAAAGCCAAAAAACAGAAAATAAATGTTGAAAATAAATAAATAAAACCTTTTACATATTCACCATAAGTCAGCATTAGCACTGTTTCCATTGAAAAAGTTGACCACGTTGTTAAGGCACCTAAAAAACCCATCATAATAAATAAACGCAAGGAATCTGAGGCTTGCAACTTATCTAATAAATACACATAAGCAACTCCCATCAAAAAACAACCAATCACATTGACAATTAAAGTTGCCCATGGAAGTGGTGTTCCAAATAAGTGAGTAAAGAGCTTTGCATTCAAATAACGCAACATCGCCCCCAATGCGCCACCTGCGCCAACAACTAATAGATGTTTAAACATTTCGTTTTTTCCTAATGGTATCAAGTTTCTTAGCAATTTTTATTTCTAAACCAGACTGCTTGGGTTGATAATAAACTTTTTCACCCATTTCACTGGGAAAACCCTTTTGTGAATAAGCAATCGAATCACTGTTATCGTGATCGTATTGGTAGCCTTTATTATAACCGATTTCTTTCATTAATTGAGTGGGGGCATTACGCAAATGCATGGGAACACCTAAAGACCCTCGATTTTTTGCGTCTTCTCGTGCTTGGTTATGGGCAACATAGACCGCATTACTTTTAGGGCAACTGGCTAGATAAGTGGCGGCTTGTGCTAAGGCTAAATCGCCTTCTGGAGAACCCAGTCGACGCCAAGTCTCCCACGCATCCAAACACAAACTCAGAGCTCGCGGGTCTGCATTACCGACCTCTTCACTCGCCATGCGTAGTAATCTTCTAGCAATATATTGTGCATCACAACCCGCATCCAACATTCGGTTCATCCAGTACAATGCTGCATCTGGATTGGATGAGCGCACACACTTATGTAAAGCAGATATTTGTTCGTAAAACACATCGCCTTTGTTGTCAAAACGACGGGCCTGACCTGAGATAATTAAAGCCACTTCTTCGTCTTTAACCACACCATCAACTGAATAGTCTGATAGAATTTCGAGTAATGTCAATAAACGCCTAGCATCACCATCAGCCGATTGAATTAATTGATGTTGTTGAATGTCCGACAACTTTAACTGCGTTTGCTCAACGCCTTTTTCTAGCAAGATTAACAAATCATCTGCTTGAATGCTCTTCAAAATATAGACGCGTGATCGCGACAATAAGGCGTTATTTAAAGCAAAAGAAGGGTTTTCGGTTGTTGCTCCAATTAAGGTAATCAATCCATTTTCCATGTGAGGCAAAAAAGCATCTTGTTGGGATTTATTAAAACGGTGTATTTCATCCACAAACAAAACCGTTGCCAGACCCATAGTGCGATTTTCTTCGGCTTGTTTTATGGCTTTTCGAATATCCGATACACCAGAAAGAATGGCTGAGAGGTTGATTTGTTGGGCATTGGTTTGTTCGCATAAGATACGAGCCAACGTGGTTTTTCCTGTTCCCGGCGGCCCCCATAAAATCATGGAATGCAGGTGATTGTTTTCAATAATTTTAGCAAAAGGGCGGTTGCTGGCGGTTAAGTGTTGCTGCCCAACCACATCGGCAAGAAATTTAGGTCGAAGCTTATCTGCCAATGGTTGCATTAATTTTAAAACTCACCAACATCTATGCCATCTCTTAAAACCTCAACTCCTTTTGGCACCTTGAAACTAAAGAAGTCTTTATTCAATTCTGGGTTTCTTTTAACATTTAAAAATTCAAAAATCACGACATTATCCAGTTGATTTTGCAGTTTTAAACTCACTAAATTATTGTTATCAATGCCTAACCAAACGACTTTAATGTCTTCATTGGGTTTTTTTGGTAACATTTGAATCCATTGAATAGAACTCGAATCACCCTGCGCTTTTTGGATTAAACTAACGCTGTAATGTTTTTGCGTTTTTTCTTTATTGAGCAAAACATAGATTGGGTTTTGTTTGCTTTTTTGTTGTTTGATAGTCACTTGTTCTAAGTCTTCGTCGTAGACCCAGACTTGCTTTCCATCAGCTATGATTAATTGAGGAATGGGTTTTTGGTATTCCCACTTAAATTGGTTGGGAGCATTAAGCCAAACCTTGCCAGTAGAGTCTTCTGATTTTACGCCGTTGGCATCTGTTTCATACTGCACAAAATCAGCAGCTAATGAGCTTAAATCTTTGCGAACTTTATCCAATATTTGTTCAGCTGCATTTGTTTTTTCAGCAGCCATTAAAAACAGTGGCGTAAATAGGAGTGCCAAAACTAATGTTATTTTAATCTTCATAATTAACCTCGTTAAATTTTTGTCATTCTACCGCATGCTTTCTGAATAGAAACTAAATAGTGCCTGACCAAGAAAGAAGTAATCTACTGCGGAAAAGCTGGATTTGACCAAAATATCCCATTATTCTCGTCAAATAGCGAGCTATTCTCCTCAAATAATAAAATATTTTGCTTCAAACAAGACTTTTACGCGTATCGTCCTGATACTTGCCCACATCCATGTGGGTTGACATGAAAATCCTTTCCTGAAGGATTTTTCCTCGCTACGATTCCTTTCTCGGTCAGGCACTAAATATCATCATCCATTGAAACAGGTGCTGGTGCGAGCACTTCGCGTGCTCCGTTATGTGCTGGTGCACTAACAACGCCATTTTCTTCTAATTGTTCCACTATCGTTGCCGCACGATTATACCCCACACGCAATCGTCTTTGCACATAGGAAATAGAAGCTTTACGGGATTCAGTCACAACAAAAACCGCTTTATCATAAAGTTCATCAACATCACTAGCAGGAGCTTGTGGTATTCCTGTGGCACTGAGTTCTTGTCCATCGTCGGTTAATTGCACCTCGTCTAAAATACCTTCCTTATACTCAGCTTCATAGTGAGTGGTCAAGTAATTGACTATTCCATGAACTTCATGATCATCAACAAAAGCCCCATGAATGCGTTCTGGAATCGCCTTACCTGGTGGCAAATACAACATATCCCCATGCCCAAGTAATTGTTCAGCTCCACCCTGATCAAGAATAGTCCGCGAATCAATCTTGGATGAAACTTGAAAGGCAATTCGGGTTGGAATATTGGCTTTAATCAATCCCGTGATAACATCAACTGAAGGTCGTTGGGTTGCTAAAATTAAATGCACTCCAGCTGCACGTGCCTTTTGCGCTAAACGTGCAATAAGTTCTTCAACTTTTTTGCCCACTATCATCATCATGTCAGCAAATTCATCAATGATAATGACAATATAAGGCATGGTTTCAAGTTCAGGTGGTTTTTGACCAGGAATCAATGCATCTGGCTTAAATAAAGGATCAGCCAATGGCTCTCCAGCAGCTCTAGCTTTTTTCACCGCTTTGTTAAAGCCAGCAAGGTTTCTAACACCCACTGCAGCCATGAGTTTATAGCGACGCTCCATTTCTGCCACACACCAACGCAAGGCATTGGATGCCTCTTTCATGTCTGTGACCACAGGGGCTAACAAATGTGGAATACCTTCATAAACCGAAAGCTCCAACATCTTGGGGTCAACCATTATCATCTTAACTTCATCAGGCGTAGCTTTATACAACAAACTCACTATCATGGCATTAACAGCCACCGACTTACCCGAGCCTGTAGTTCCTGCGACCAATACATGAGGCATTTTTGCAACATCTACCACAACGGGTTTTCCTGATATGCCTTTGCCCAACCCTAGGGTTAGGGGGGATTTAGATTTATCAAATTCAACTGAACGCAATATCTCACTCAAATAGACAATTTCGCGGTTGGTGTTTGGAATTTCAACTCCAATAAAGGGTTTGCCAGGTATGACATCCACAATGCGCACACTAATGACTGATAAACCTCGAGCCAAATCCTTGGCAAGGTTAACAATTTGACTCACCTTAACTCCAGCAGCTGGTTCGAGTTCAAAACGCGTTACCACAGGTCCTGGCAATACACCAACGACTTTGACTTTAACGCGAAAATCAGCCAGTTTCAACTCAACTTGTCTGGATAAAACCTCCAATTCGTCTTCAGAATAACCCACAATTTGGGCTTTGGGATCATCAAGCAAGGTTAGTGGAGGAAATTTGGATGCAGGAAGGGTGTCAAATAATTGACCTTGACGTTCTTTTGAGGCTCTTGGTGATTCTGGCACTTCTGGTTCAAAGGCTGGCTCAATAATAATTGGCTCTCTGTTTTGTTGCACCACCGCATCGATTTGACGCACTTCTTGGCGTTCTTGTTTGGCTTGTTTACCTGCGCGCCAATCTTTTAAATCTTCATACTTAAGCTGCAACCATTCAATAAAATTAAAGGTCCATTTTCCTACTAAATCGGCAAATTGAATCCAGGACATGCCTGTAAACAAAGTAATTCCAGCTAAAAATATCGCACAAAGAATAAGTGTTGCGCCTATTTTTCCCAAGCTAGAAAATAAGACACTTCCCACAATTTCACCGATGATTCCTCCACCTGTAAAAAGTGCTCCATGGGTATTGACATACATATAAGCTAAGGCACAACCTGACAATAAAGTGGATAGAAAACCACCGGCTTTTATGCCAGTATCTAACCAGCTAACCTCTTCATAATCGTGATTTTTATAGATTCTCCACCCAACAAACACCAAACCAATAGGCACAAGATAAGACAAATAACCCGCAATATTGAGCAAAACATCCGCCAACACAGCTCCACTTGAGCCACCCCAATTTTGAGTTGAAGTGGCATTGCTTGCAGAAAAAGGCCCAGAGTCACTGGCATCATAACTTAACAAAGATAACAGCACATAAGCAGCAATAGGAATGATAAGAAAAAATAAACTTTCCCTCACTCGATTTCGGACATGTCCTGATACTTTGTTTTTCTTCATGGGTTGGATTATAGCAGAGCTGGGTGAATAATTTTCCCTGCATCCACATTTATTCCTTTTTGCAAGGAATCAACTTCTCTCCAACCCGCGCGTGCTAAGCGTTGCACATAGGGCAATATTGCTGCTGAAATTGCTTGAGTAGAAGTACGTGGTACAGAACCTGGCATATTGGTCACACTAAAATGGGTCACGCCATGTTTAACAAAAGTTGGATTTTCCCATGTTGTTGGTCTGGTTGTTGCAACACAACCGCCTTGATCAACCGAAATATCAGCAATCACAGAACCTTCTTGCATGCCTTTAACCATCTCTTCGGTAATCACATGCGGTGCTTTTGCACCCGTCACTAATACTGCACCTATAACTAAATCAGCATCTGAAACTTCTTTGGCAACCGATTCTTCATAAGGGTAAAGTGCCGTCACATTGGCTCCAAGTGCCATCATTTGTGCTAAACGGTCTTGGCGTTTATCAAACACCACTACATTGGCTCCCCCTTTAGCGGCCAATGCGGCAGAGTTTCCACCCGCTGCCCCTGCTCCAAGAACAACAACCTTACCACGTTCTGTTGAAGGCAAGCCTCCAAGCAAAACACCTTTACCACCTGATGGTTGATGCAATAAATGCGTACCAACTTGAGTGGCAATCATGCCAGCGATAATACTCATAGGAGCAAGTAAAGGCAAAGAACCATCGGCTTCTTCAACCGTTTCAAAAGCCACGCCTGTTAAACCAATATCGAGTAATTCTTGCGTTAATTGCGGTTCGGCAGCCAAATGCAAATAACAAAACAACAAATGATCCTTACGTAAATGAGATAAATCTCCCGCAATCGGCTCTTTAACTTTTACAATCATTTCACCTTTGGCATAAAGGTCAGCCGCATCATTTGCAATAGTCACACCAACACGGGTGTAATCTTCATCACTAAAACCACTTTTAATGCCGGCATTAGTTTCAATAAAAACCTCATGCCCTGCTTTGACTAAATCGGCAGCAGCCGCTGGCACCAAGGCAACACGGCCTTCTAATACTTTTGTTTCTTTAGGTATGCCTATTCGCATTTTATTTGTCCCCTAATAGTTAGTTAAATTTTTCAGTCGGTTATTTTATCCGATAATAGTAAAAATAATACAGAATTACCTGATAATTTAAGATTTTAGGTTGATATTAGCCCTGCTAGATAATATCCACAAAAAAACCTGCATTAGCAGGTTTTCTTGTGAAATGAAAAACGCATCTCAAATGCAAGTTTAACCCCCATCATCGGGTATGGTGCCATCATCAATTAGCTGCTGCTTAATGCGATAAGTCCCAGCCTCTGGACTCTCGCCATTATTAGGGTGATACAAATAACCTTTGCCCCCTGTTTTGATTTTAAACATCTTCATGGTGCTCCTGTGGACGTTTCGTGGCGACCAGTTCGCCATGCTTGTTTCGCTGTATGTCCTATAAATATCCCTACACCCTATAAGCCCAGCATCCGGGTGTGTGCAATCAGGAATTGAGGGATAAAAATCAATGCTATCAGCATCCGGGTTAACATCGGCACGAAACTTTGTCTCAATACCAGAATTAGGCCTTAAAAGCTCAGGGCCCTTATCGCCTGCCACCGTATACAAACTTACCGTATTTAATAACGGGTCATGCACCAAAACTATCCAATCTTTATTTGAGAATCCACCAAAACTAATATACGGAGCATAAGGCGTTTCTTGTAAAACATTAGGCAAACTAAAATAGTCAGTAAACCTTAAAGATGCTTTAAGTGTTGAAATATAATAAACATAATATTCTTGATGGCCAATAAAAGCCCGAAGGTTTTCTTGGTCACTGACATCAAGGCGCTCAAAGCCTGTTTTTACATTATAATCCGAATCATGAGCTACATAACCATTACCACCTGGCCCATAGCCATAAGTCCTAGCCGAAGAGGTTATCAACCAATAAGCATCCATTAACCAATCCATCGAGGGGTTAAATAAATCATCGTGCAACGCAAGGCGTTGGGTGTAATGGGTTATTCCCCCTTGTGGTGTTATCTCAAGACGTGAGGGTGTTCGCCACACAAGATGCAATGGGGTAATCATGCTGGTGTGATTTTGTTTTTTAACCGCAGAGCCCAAAGCGGTTCCCCCTGTTTTGCTGTGGCAATCCACGTCCATTTCAACCAAGACTTGAGGGTCTGTGGATCCCCAAGGAATATTTGAAAAAACCTCGGCATCGCGCCATTGGTTGGGGTCAACTTGCGGGTCAAAGGGCGATGATACCGCACACCAAAAAGGCTCGTTGTTATCATCGTAAAAAAACGCGGTCATAAATAAGAAATAACCGCCAGCAACCCCAGGGCGTGATTGCACCTCAACGGTAACACCCCATCCCGGGTCATCAGGATCCCAATAATTGCCATTAGCTGGCAAATCATGCTCAATGGTTCCCGGGGTGATTGCAGGAAAAGAGGCATCAAGATCAATTCCTGCCTGTTCTTCTTGCCCATAGGCAATAAAACTCACGCAAAGCAATAAAAGGATAAATTTGGTTTTTCTAACTGAAATAAAGTGGTACATGAACAGATTTCCGTAAAAAATAACAACAATTATAAATACAAACGAGCTTTTGGTCAAATCAAAGGCAAATATACAACACTCTAATGGATTGAGTGGGATAAATCCCACTTACCAGTTTGGCTTTGTTTGGATCGTTGGCTTTAGCCGACGCTTTGTTGGGTTTGAGTGGGATAAATCCCACTGACCGAATAAACATACACCACTTTAGCTACTACACATTATTACTTATTATGCAAATGCATTAAAAACAACGGTGTCATTCCGGCCGAGCCTAAGCGAGAGCAGGAATCCAGTGGTTTGATGAATAAAAAAATACTACAACAACACAAGCGGAAAATACATTAATGCTTATGCAATCAGTAAAGTAAGCAGAATAAGCTTACGTAGTTCACTAATAAGTCTGTTTGTTTGTGTTGAATAGTTTAGGATACATTGGATTGTCGGTTTTAAAAGACGGACTAAAGTCCGAACCCCATTTATCTATAATTGATACAATTGGAGAATTTGATTTAATTGGATCGTTGGCTTTAGCCGACGCTTTTTGTCTTTGTTGGGTTTGCGTGGGAGAAATCCAACTGACCAAATAAAAAATTATATTGATAATTAAATTAGCACTTATATAATTAATAATGTATTGATAGTTATATTGTTTTTGTAATAATTGATAATTTTTTTATGAGTTGGGAGAGGTGACTTTGGGTTTGCGTTTGAAGCAAAATATTTCATTATTAAACATGCCGGTTAAGTAATAATGCTTTAAAACTGAGCATTACCATTACCTGTTTAAAATTAATCATCCACCAAACCCAAATCTGCCAATATTTGTTTGGCTGCATCACGCCCTTGAGCGATGGCGGTGACGACTAAATCGGCACCGCTGACCATATCTCCGCCTGCGTAGATTTTTTTGTTAGTGGTTTGTAGGGTTTGGGTGGTTTGAATCAAACCGTTGTCGGAGGTTTTGATGTTGGCATCATCCAACCAATTAGCAGGATTAGCACGAAAACCGAAGGCTAAGATAACATTATCAGTGGTGAGAAACACCGTTTTATCTTTGTGTTTCAACTCATCAAAATCAGTGCGTTCAAAGGCAACTCCATCGGGGGTAATCTCGGTAGGTTGCAGGTTAAAAATGAATTGTACACCTTCTTCTTTGGCATTTTGCACTTCGGTTTTTGAACCAGGCATAGCTGCTTCATCTTTGCGATAAACGCATTTAACAGAGTTAGCTTGTTGACGAACAGCTGAACGCACACAATCCATGGCAGTATCTCCACCACCAAGTACAATCACGTCTTTGCCTTTTAAATCGGTGTAGTTTTTGTCCATTTGATAGGATTGTTGTTGGTTGATGTTGCCGATTAAATAGTCCAATGATTGAATAACATGGGGCAAATTTTTACCTCTTATACCACCATTAACAGGCTTGTAAGTTCCCATGCCTAGAAACAACGAATCATAGTCATTTTCCAATTGTTCAATGCTGATGTCCTTGCCAATTTCGGTGTTGAGTTTAAATTTGACCCCAATATCTTGTAGAAATTCACGACGCTTTATCAGAATAGTTTTTTCCAGTTTAAAACCTGGGATGCCAAAGGTCAGTAATCCACCAATTTCGGGATATTTATCATAAACCACCACGTTCACACCATTACGGGTTAGTAATTCAGCACAACCAAGTCCAGCAGGCCCTGCGCCAATGACAGCAACGGTTTTATTCAATGATTTCACAGCCGATAAATCGGGTCGCCAATTGTTGGCAATGGCTTGGTCGGCTATATTTTTCTCTATCGCGCCGATGGTCACTGCACCCAAGCCTGTATTAAGGGTACAGGCTTGCTCACATAACCTATCTTGTGGGCAAACGCGACCACAGATTTCGGGTAATGGGTTGGTGGCGTGCATTAAGCTGGCAGCTTGTTCAAACTGTCCGTGAGTGACCATATCCAACCAATTGGGAATAAAATTATGCAATGGGCATTTCCACTCACAATAAGGGTTGCCACAATCCAAACACCTGTCGGCTTGTTTTATTAGATTCTCTTCATCACTCTTAAAATAGATTTCGTTAAAATCACCACTGCGTGCATCAGCTTGGCGTTTGTTGGCAAGATTGCGTTGGTTTTCCAGAAAACTTAAGGTGCTGCCAATTTTGAATGATTCACTCACGATAGACCTCCTTGCTGCAGTTTTATAGGTTTGGCAATATGAAGTGTTGTTGTTTGTTTGGGTCGAACCACTTTAAAGGCATCTAGATAACTGTCCCAATTGCGCATCAATTTAGCTGCCCAACGACTGCCTGTTTTGTCGATGTGTTGTTGAATGAGATTTTTCAGTTCCACTTGGCAAGATTCACATTGTTCATCGGTAATTGAGAGTATTTCGATAGTATCAAGATTGGCTTGTGATTCGAGCGTATCAAAATCATCAAAGACAAACACTTGCCCACCCGTCATACCTGCGCCAAAGTTTTCGCCAACAGGGCCCAAAATAACGACAATTCCTCCAGTCATGTATTCACAACCGTGATCGCCAACCCCCTCAATCACAGCTATGGCACCAGAATTTCTTACCGCAAAGCGTTCACCTGCTTGCCCAGCTGCAAAAAGTACGCCACCGCTGGCACCGTATAAACAGGTGTTGCCTATGATTGCGGATCGACTGGGAACGTAGGCTATGTTTTTAGGTGGAAAAATAGCAATGCTGCCACCACTCATGCCTTTGCCGACGTAATCATTGGCATCACCCTGTAAGTTGAGTTCTATACCTTGGTGATTCCATACACCGAAACTTTGTCCAGCAATGCCTTTGAATTTTAAATTGACTTGATGCCCTTTTTTACCGTATTTTGTGGCAACAAAACCCGACAATTTTGCGCCAACTGAACGGTCATAATTATTAATCCGATAAACGTCTTGTTGCTTGTTTTGCTTAAAATCACTCAGTATTTGCTGATTCAACGCGCCCTTATCAAATGAATCATTTGCCACGCCCATATAATGCGCCGCACCTGTTTTTGGGCGTTTTGCTGCATTGAGAATAGCAGATAAATCAAGATTGGCTTGCTTACTGGTTTCTCCTTGGATTAATTCCAATAAATCAGTTCTGCCAATAAGTTTGTCTAAACTCTCAACACCGAGCTTCATCAGCCACTGGCGGGTTTCATCGGCAACAAACTCAAAATAACGAATCACTTTTTCGGGCAATCCAGTAAAATACTTATCACGCAGGGTTTTGTTTTGCGTGGCAATGCCTGTTGCGCAATTATTTAAATGACAAATGCGTAAATATTTACAACCCAAAGCGACCATTGGTCCTGTACCAAAGCCAAAGCTATCGGCTCCTAAAATTGTGCCCTTTATGACATCTAAGCCTGTTTTAAAGCCGCCATCAACTTGTAAGCAAATTTTATCACGAAGGTTGTTCTCGATTAAAGCTTGGTGTGTTTCTGCCAAACCCAACTCCCATGGATTGCCTGCGTATTTAACCGAGGTTAATGGGCTGGCACCTGTGCCACCATCGTGACCTGCGATGGTTATCATATCGGCATAAGCTTTGGCAACACCAGCAGCAATGGTTCCTACGCCAGGACCTGAGACCAGTTTGACCGAGATTAAGGCTTTGGGATTGACTTGTTTGAGGTCAAAAATCAATTGCGACAAATCTTCAATCGAATAAATATCATGGTGTGGAGGTGGTGAAATTAAGGTGGTTCCGGGTATAGCATTACGCAGTTTGGCAATCTCTACCGTCACTTTTTTTCCTGGCAATTGCCCGCCTTCACCTGGTTTTGCCCCTTGAGCCACTTTTATTTGTATCACTTCGGCATTGGATAAATAATGCGCATTAACACCAAATCGTCCCGATGCCACCTGTTTTATCTTGGAGTTTTTATTAGTCCCAAAACGTTTTGAATCTTCACCACCCTCGCCTGAATTCGAACGACCGCCGATGGTGTTCATGGCAATGGCTAACGATTCATGCGCCTCTGGACTCAAAGCACCAACACTCATGGCCGCCGAATCAAAACGTTTCATGATTTCAGTTGTGCATACAACCTCTTCTTGTGCTAATGGCTTATCCGCAAGTATGAGTTGCATCATATCACGCAATGTCGCAATGGGGCGGTTATTGACAGCACGGGCAAATTTATCGTAATCATCCTGCTTTCCTGTATTAACCGCTTGTTGCAATAAAGTTACCACATCAGGGTTATAACAATGAAATTCACCACCGTGGATATACTTTAATTGCCCACTGCGTTGCATATTGATTTGTGCTTTCCATGCACGGTTATTGACCCGAATAGAATCGGCGTGTAAATCCTTAAAAGTGGCTCCACCAATGCGTGATGGTAAACCAGCAAAACACAAATCCATCACCTCTTGGCTTAATCCAATGATTTCAAACAATCGCGCACTGCGGTAACTAGAAACCGTTGATATACCCATCTTGGAAGTGATTTTCAACAAACCCTTTTTGATGCTGGCAAAATAGTTTTCCCGTGCATCCATCAAACCATTTTGCAAGCGATTTTGCACATGCAATTGATTGATGATTTGCATGGCAAGATAGGGATAAACAGCGGTTGCACCCAGAGCAATTAACATAGCAAAATGGTGTGGGTCGCGCGCGGTGGCTGTTTCGACAATGATATTGACATCGAGGCGTAAACCCTCTTCAATCATGCGAGAATTTATCGCTCCAACGGCTAATGCGGCATGAATTGGTACCGTAGTTTCATCAATATCCCTATCGGATAACTGCAAGATTACACAACCATTTTTGACTAACTTTACCGCCTCATCGCATAAATTAACAATCGCGGATTGTAAGTCTTGGTAAATTGGATAATTTAATGACAGCAACTCAAGTTTGTAATAACGTTGATCGAGTGCCTTAATTTGGGTCAGCTTGGCAAAATTAATAATAGGTTTTGAGATAATGGCACGATATGCCATGCCATTGGTTTCTTGAAAGAGATTATGTTCACGCCCAAAACAAGTCTCCAAGGACATCACCGATTTTTCTCGCAAGGAGTCAATTGGTGGATTGGTCACTTGGGCAAATTGTTGACGGAAATAGTCAAACAAGTTACGACTCTTATGTGATAACACGGCTATCGGCGTATCATCGCCCATCGAACTGGTCGCCTCAGCGGCATTGTCAGCCATCACACGCAAGACATTTTGTTGTTCTTCAATGCTGCAATTAAACAACTTTTGATAAATACCAATGCGTTTGATGTCATCATTGATGTGTTTTTGTGCGCCTTCGCGTTCTAATTTGCGGTTGGAACGCAATCTTATGGTGTTTTCACGCAACCATTCACGGTAAGGGTGGCGATTTTTCAAACTGTCATCAATCTTGTTGCTGCGCCATATTTGACCTGTTTGAATATCGGCTGCCAACATTTCACCTGGTCCAACACGGTCTTTTTCGACCACGTCTTCCTCCTTATAATCCCATACACCGACCTCGGATGCCACCGTCAAAATACCGTCTTTGGTAATAACATAACGCGCTGGGCGTAGACCATTTCTATCCAAAGTGCAGGCAATTTTTTCGCCGTTGGTCATAACAATGCCAGCCGGACCATCCCATGCTTCCATGTGCATAGAGTTGTATTCGTAAAAAGCGCGCAAATCGGCATCCATATTTTTGCGTTTCTTCCAAGCAGGTGGAATCAGTAAGCGTAAGGCGCGAAATATATCCATGCCACCGACCAACAAAACTTCCAACATATTATCCAAAGAAGATGAATCCGAACCCGTTTGATTAACCAAATGGCTTAATGTGGGTAAATCGGCTATTAATGGTGTTAATAATTTTTTGCGGCGCGCTTTTGCCCAAGTTCGATTGGCACTTATGGTGTTGATTTCGCCATTATGTGCCAGTAAACGAAACGGCTGTGCGTATTTCCACAAGGGTGCGGTATTGGTGGAAAATCGTTGGTGAAATAAACAAATCGCCGAACGCATATTGGCATCGGCTAAATCAGGATAAAACACATTTAAAAATTTCGGTAACACCAGACCTTTATAAACAATCAGTTTATTGGACAAAGACGCCACGTAATACTCTTCATCATCAATCAAATCAGCTGCTCGTCTGCGCGCCATAAACAAACGCCGCTCAAAATCATCCTTGCTCCAACCAACGGGTGCTTGCACAAAGATTTGTTGTAGTTGTGGTAATGAGTTGGCGGCTGTTGTGCCAAGCGTTGTTGTGTCAACAGGTACATCACGCCAACCGATGACATTCAGCGTTTCTTGTTTGATTTCTCTTTCAAGCAGGTTTCGAGCATGCTGTGCTTTGTCTTTATTTTGAGAAAGAAAAATCTGACCAACTGCCAATAAAGCATCTGGATTTCCACCCAAGGACTGTGCAATGGGTTGGAAAAACGAATCGGATAATTGAATAGTGATGCCACAACCATCTCCTGTCTTGCCATCAGCATCCACCGCACCCCGATGGGTCATGCGTGTTAGTGCGCTGATTGCCGTTGAGATAAGGTTTTGCGATTGCACACCTTTAAGCTGGGCAATCAAACCAAATCCGCAACTGTCTTTGCCTTGGGAATGGTGGTATAAACTCATGTTCTGTCCTATTAACTTCGTCATTCCTGCAAAGGCAGAAATCTTATCAACGAAATACTCTTATGGACAACCTATACTAACAGAGTTTGGCAAATAGTAAAATTTATAGTTTTTATGAACTGTATCAGTTTTATTGATGATTAATATTATAAACCTTTGTTAGAAAGCTATGATTGAGTGAAAAATTATCTTCTATTTGCTAAAATGCACCGCTAAATTTAGAAAACGCTTATGAAAAATAATCCAGACTTATCTGTTGTTGTGCCTGTTTATAATGAACGGGATAATATTATTCCCCTTATTGATGAAATTGTTGCGGCATTAGAAGGCTTCGTCACTTACGAAATTATCTACGTTAACGATGGTTCTAGCGATGACACACTTGAAGTGTTACTAGAAAAGCAAAAAACCACCGCCACACTTCGTGTATTCAAACACGCTCAAAGTTGCGGTCAGTCTTATGCGGTTCGCACAGGCGTGAAAAATGCCAAATCCCCGTGGATTGCAACTCTTGATGGCGATGGGCAAAACGTGCCTGCCGATATTCCAAATCTTTACAAAAAAGCCATGGATGCCAAGCCTGAAGATAAGGTATGGCTGATTGCAGGTTGGCGAAAAAAACGCAACGACTCGTGGTTAAAACTCAAGTCTTCAAAATACGCCAACGCTATTCGTTCATGGATGTTAAAAGACAAAACACCCGATACGGGTTGCGGTTTAAAGGTTTTTCGTCGTGATATTTTTGTCGATTTGCCTTCATTCAACCACATGCACCGTTATTTGCCCGCTTTGTACCAACGTGCAGGTGGCAAAGTAGAAAATGTTGAAGTTTCGCACCGTGCACGCGAAATGGGCGTGAGCAAATACGGGTTTTGGAACCGTGCATTGGTTGGCATTTCTGATTTGTTTGGTGTCTCTTGGTTGATTCGCCGTGGTAAACGACCAGAAATTTCTGAATACACAAACGATGAGCAATAGTATTTGGCTGGTCATTGGCTTTATAGGTCAAGCCCTTTTTACCGGGCGATTTATCGTGCAATGGCTGGCATCTGAAAAACAGAGAAAAAGCGTCATTCCACGTGCTTTTTGGTATTTTTCAATCGCAGGCAGTTTAACTTTATTGTCTTATGCTTTGTACCGACGCGACCCTATTTTTGTTATGGGGCAAACATTCGGCGTGGTGATTTATTTGCGTAACTTGTATTTTATTAACCCCAAAATAGTCAAACCTTTAATCACGGGCATTGTTATTTTCTTTACCACTTTGATTTCTTATTTGTTTTCCATTGGTTTTGTAACTCCCGAACACATCAAAGAACTTCGCAGCAACAATACTGCCACGGACACCTTTTGGCAAATCATTGGCTTTATCGGACAAATCATGTTTTCCATGCGTTTTATCCTGCAATGGATGGAATCTGAAAAGCAAAAAAAATCGGTCATGCCCGTATCTTTTTGGTATTTTTCCATGTTTGGTAGTTTAATTTTATTGTCCTACGCCATCTACCAAAAAGACCCTGTTTTTATCTTAGGTCAAAGTTTCGGTATGATAGTTTATCTAAGAAATTTGTATTTTATTTTTAAGGACAGAAAATAATGATAGAGCAGACCAAGGCAGAGGTGCAGCGAAAACCTTTAATACTTCAGGGCATCTGTTATACTTATTTTTTAACGACTAAAATCTAAATGACCAATGGATAATTCAAAACTAGACAAAGGGGAGATTCTTATTTATCAGTCTTCGCAAGGAGATATTAAACTTGATGTTTCTATTCAAGATGAAACCGTTTGGTTGACACAAAAGCAAATGGCTCAATTATTTGGCAAAGCCAAATCAACTATTAATGAACATATAAAGAATATTTTTAAAGAAGGCGAACTCCAAGAAAACTTAGTCTTACAGAAATTCGGAAATTCCGAATTTCAGCACAAAGTACCGAATTACTACAATCTTGACGTAATCATTTCAGTTGGCTACCGTGTCAAATCCAAACAAGGCACTCAGTTTAGGATTTGGGCAACGCAAAGGTTAAAAGAACATATAATCAAAGGATTTACTCTAAATGATGATAGGTTTAAATCTGGTCAATCCATGAATTTCTTTGATGAATTACAAGATAGAATCCGAGAAATTCGCTTATCTGAGAAGTTCTTTTATCAAAAAATTAAAGACATTTACACCACCAGCATTGATTATGATCCTCAAAATCCCAAAACTATTGAATTTTTTAAGATTGTACAAAATAAATTGCTGTGGGCTATTAGCCAACAAACGGCTGCCGAATTGGTTTATCGCCGAGTTGATGCATCTTTACCCTTGTTAGGCATGTTATCAAGTGATAAAAAATCTATTAAAAAAGTCGATGTCAGTATTGCAAAAAATTACCTTAATGAAGATGAGATGAAATTGCTCGGTTTGTTGGTTGAACAATATCTGGCTTTTGCCGAAACCATGGCACAACAACACACACCGATGTACATGAAGGATTGGATAGAACGACTGGATGTTATTTTAAAACTCAATGGCAGGGAATTATTAACCCATGCGGGGAAAATCAGCCAGCAAATGGCATTGGATAAATCTTCAATAGAATACAAAAAATATATAGGAATTAAAAAAAACAAACAAATTGAGCAAAGCCTAAAAGAAATAGAAGCAGACATTGGGAAATTAAAATGAGTTCTGTTGATATTAAAAAATACACCTTTTGGCTTTTCGCCATCACCGCCATTGTTATCCTAGCGGGAATCGGCTTACGCGATCCTTGGCCACCTGATGAACCGCGGTTTGCTTTGATGGCGAAGGAAATGTGGGAGACGGGGAATTGGTTTTTTCCGCACCGAGGTGGTGAGATTTACCCGGATAAACCGCCGATGGTGATGTGGATGATTTTGTTGTTTTATGGCTTGTTGGGTAATTTAAAAATTGCCTTCTTGTTGCCTTCGGCCATCTTATCCATGCTAACTATGTGGATGACTGTCGATATTGCCAAGCGATTATACAACCCTAAAATTGGATTGTATGCAGGATTTTTATTAGCCATTACTTTGCACTTTATTTTGCAAGCCAAAAGTGGACAATTGGATGCTCCGGTGGCTTTTTGGGTGATGCTTGGGTCTTATGGGCTGTTGCGGCATTTGATACTTGGTCCTGCTTGGCGTTGGTATTGTCTGGCCTTTTTTGCTATGGGCATGGGAATTATTACTAAAGGTGTGGGGTTTTTGCCTGTGCTGATGTTATTTGGCTTAATCATTGTTTCGCCGAGTTGGGCTGATAAAAACAATAAGCAATTACTCAAGTGGTTTGCAGGACTATTCTTTTTACTTTTTGCTGTATCACTGTGGTTAATTCCGATGTTGATTCAAGTAGACAACAATCCAACACCTGATGTTTTGGCTTATCGTGATAATATTTTACTGAAACAGACAGTTAACCGATATGCCAAGTCTTGGGCGCATCTGCAACCTTTTTATTATTATGTACTTGAGGTAATTCCGTTGTTTTGGTTGCCTTTGAGTTTGTTTATTCCTTGGTTGATTAAGCCGATAAAACAGGCTTTTAAAGATAAAGACAGACGCATTATTTACCCTTTAACAATGGTGGTCTTTGTGGTTTTCTTTTTTAGTTTATCTAAAGGCAAGCGTGCTGAATACATGTTACCAATCCTGCCGATGTTTGTATTAATCATTGCACCCTTTTTTGAACAGTTAATAGCGAATAAAACTATACAGCGAATATCGGTTACATTAGTATTTATATTATCTTTTATGCTTTGTTTAATTGGCTTTTCTGGGGTATTTGGCGTTGAAAAGGTGACACATTTAACCGCTAAATATCTTGTTAATCCTTGGTATTGGCTGGCATCACTTGGCTTGTTTGGTTTAATTGTTAGTATTGTTTTTAGAAAAAATGCCTTAAAAATATACACCATTTTTATGCTAGGTATGTGGCTTAGTTATAGTTTATGGGCAATGCCATTGGTTGATAAAGCCATGAGCACTCAGCCGATGATGGCAGCGATTGCCAAAGTTCTACCACAAGATGCGGAACTTGGTTTGGTTGGTATGCGCGAAAAATTGCTATTGCATACGCATTGGAAAACCACACATTTTGGTCATCATCTCCCCAAAAAAGAACAACAACAGGCTGCTGTTAATTGGATTCATGAAAAACAAAAGCGTTATTTATTAGTGAATAAAGATTTTGTAAATGCGTGTTTTAAACCTCAAAACCGCTTAGATTACGATTCATTTCACAAGACTAAATGGCTGCTTTTTTCCAATACTAAGTGCAAGCCCGACAATAAAAAACACAGTGTTTATTCTAGCCATTGAGGGTTTTAAAGAAAAAAAAGAAAAACGCTAAGCTTGATTGAGAGGTAGCTTAGCGTTATTGAATTCCATTTGTTTATTCTAATCCATTAGTATCATTTAATAAAGAACTCTACTTGCCACACACACTTTTGAATTCTTTATGATTCTATTTAAGCATTTTTAAAAAAATACCGTTATAACAAATGTTGCAAATGTTTGTACTTTTTGATTAGAAGGGCATTTCTTGGCGTTTATAATCTGAGGGCAGTACAAACAAGGATGACTCTATCGTGTTATGATTGACTTCACTTAAGGTGCCTTGCTCGCCGGCTTGATTGTAGTTAACAGGAATAAAATCTCCTAATTCTGAAAAATCCATGGATTTATCGGCTCCAAACTGCTTTGCCATATGAGAAATAACGCCTTGGAAAGACTCAATGACTCTGTATTCATCTTGACTCATGCCAATTTCCGAATATTCTGTTACGCAAAATTCAGATTTTTTACGTTTCAATTTTTTCTTTACAACTCGGCAATCAAAGCCATTGTATGATTTTGTTTTCCCCGTCAATGAATATTCTGGTTTTGGCATTTCTTTAGAAATTTGAGATTTAATCATATTGGTCATCATCCCTCGCATCATTTCTCTTTGTTCTGCGGGCATATCTGCCAATTGTTTTTCTAACATTTTATCCATCAACGCACCGATATCACTTAATGATGCAATGGCTTCTTTGTCCATGACAAAGTAACTCTTATCTTTAGTATCAACCATGGTAAAAGTTGTTTTTGCTGCATCATAAATCATATAAGAACTGTTATCCCCAACCGAAGTGGCACGCATCTTGTTTCCTGCTATCTGCATTTTCATGGCCACATTATCCTTTTTATTGGTAAAGGTTAAGCTCGTGTCGGCAAGGCTTGCTGTTGCCATAAGTGGCAGTAATATCATTGGTAAAATTTTCATTATATCTCCTCATAAAATTTAGTATTTTAAGTATTTTTTCTGAACATCATGTTAATATTCTTTATTCATTATTGTTAAGTACGTTATTCCATTGAAAAAGGTGTCAAAAAAATCTAAAAAAAAACAATTTAAACACGCTAAAAAGCCCCTTATTCGTCAAATTTTATGGCTCAGTGTTGGTTTTTCTATTGGTTTATTCGTTCCATGGTATCTTTATTTGCAATTTATTGTCAACAGCTTGTTTGTTGAGTACAACTGGTCAATCCCTTCGAATATTTATGCCCGCGAGTTAAATCTGTACAATGGAAAAGAAATCAGCTCACAAGCAATTGACTATGAGCTTTCGGTATTAGGCTATAAAAAGGGCAGCTCGCTCAACAACATCGGCACTTACTCGAAATTAAATAACGAATACACAATCCACACAAAGGGCTTTAATTTTTTTGGTGGTCAGGAAAAATCCAAAATTGTTCAGTTTATCCTTGTCAATGGCATAATAAGCCAATCAAATGTTGATCTTATTCGGTTAGAACCCTTGTTGATTGGGCAAATTTATTCAAAAAACTTTGAAAACCGCCAACCCGTGAAAATCACAGAAATCCCCAATACCATGGTAATGGGGTTACAAGCCGTTGAAGACAGAAATTTCAATCAGCACTTTGGCATTGATGTAATAGGCATACTAAGGGCTGTTATTAAAAATATTTTTTCTGGCAAAATAGTGCAAGGTGGCAGCACTATCACTCAACAATTAATTAAAAATAGACTGCATTACAACAATAAAAGCTGGTTAAGAAAAATCAATGAAGCCATCACAGCGATTATGCTTGAAAATAAATTTGATAAAGGTGAGATTATTGAAAATTATTTCAATGACATCTATTGGGGACAAAAAGGCTCTACGGCTATTCATGGCATAAAACAGGCCGCTCATTATTATTATTCCAAAAAACCATCTCAATTGACCCTATCAGAACAAGCCTTATTGATTGGAATCATTAAAGGGCCATCATGGTATCACCCAATAAAACAAAGAAAGCGCGCTTTGAAAAGAAGAAATACCGTTCTTAATTCGTGGTATAAAACGTCAATTATTACCAAAGCACAATGGTTGCGAGCAAAAAAAATGGACTTATCCATTCGCATAAATTCTGCCTTTGCCGACAGCCAATACCGTGATTTTTTAAGTCTTGTCAAAAAACAACTCTCCGAGTCACTCGATAAAAATATATTAAACACCCAAGGTTTGCATATATTTACCTCGTTAAACCCCTTCATTCAACAACAACTTTCACGCACGTTGCAAACACAAACGGATAAGCTAGCAAAAAACTTGCAAGCCGCGGCTATCGTTAGCGATGCCAATACAGGAGAGGTGTTAGCCATCAAAGGCGATAAAAATAAAACCAGTTTATACAACCGAGCTCTGTTGTCCAAACGCCAAATTGGTTCGTTGATTAAACCCTTTGTTTATTTAGCGGCTCTTGAACAATTGCCTGGTTTTACCTTATCAACATTAATTGCAGATTCACCTTCCAAAATAAAATTAAAACAGGGCGAATACTGGCAACCTAAAAATTACGATGGTCAATCACTGGGGCAAATTCCTGCACAATTGGCACTCATCAAATCACGTAACCAAGCCACCGTTAATTTAGGACTAAAACTGGGCGTTAATAATTTTGTCAGTTACCTGAAAAAACTCGGATTAAATATTATCCGCAGCAAACACCCTTCTATTTTTCTTGGAGCAACTGAACTGACTCCTTATGAAGTTACCAATTTATATTTACTGTTAGCATCAAAAAACACCAGCAATCAATTAATCTCAATAAGACAAGTGGTCGATAAAGACAACAAGCTTATTCGTCAAAACAAGCATTTAAATAACAGGCATATTGAACCATTTGCACTGGAACAAATTCGCACGGCTTTACATCAGGTTACTGTTAACGGAACTGCTGCTAAACTAACTTACTCCTATGGTTTTAGTGGTTTATACGGAAAAACCGGCACAACAAACAAAGGTAAAAACAGCTGGTTTGTGGGATTTAACCAAGATTATTTGGCTACCTTTTGGGTTGGTAAAGATAACAATAAAGCCACTCATTTAACGGGCAGTTCTGGAGCTTTAGTTTTGTGGGCAAATTGGTTTAATGCAATAAATTAGAGACCGTTTAAATAACATTACCTTATGCAGTATGCCACTTGTTTATTACCAATGATTCAATAATTTTTTCACCTCGATGACCATAAATCGGATTATTTTCTAATGCCAATTCATCGGCTAATTTGATTGCCACATCTGCAGGAGGTGTATCGGTGACTTTGGATTGATTAAGTACATGCAATGCTGTTTGAAAAACTGAATATTCGTAATTTTGGTCTAAATGACGGTAAAAATAAGGATCATCATCAATATAACCGGATTGTTCATCCGCACAATTTACAATACCCATGCGATTAACCAAAAAATCAGGAACATAAGTGATGCCTCTATCTGCTAGCATTTGACCGTGAATTGTTGAATCTTTAAGTTGGTTATTTGATGCACCACAAATGATTTTGGCTTTGATTTGAGGAATCGTCTCATCATTTAAAATCGCACCCGTTGCACACGGGGCAAGAATATCGCATTCTTCAAACAGTATTGAATTATCTTTGATGTCAACAAGGCGAGCATCTAGATTTTTATCAGTGTATTTGGCTTTTACCTCATCAATTAAACCTTGGTTAATATCCACCGCAATGATTTTAGCTACCTTGCGTTCAAATAGATAACCCATCATTGGCTCTGCCACATGACCCATGCCTTGTACGGCAACAGTTTTACCTTCTAATGTGCCTAAGTCTAAAAACTTCAATGCCGCTTCCATGCCATGCACCACACCCAAGGCTGTGGCTGATGAAGGATTACCACTGCCACCAACCGATGCTGGAATACAGGTAGTAAAACGAGTTTGAGAAAACACATTTGCCATGTCTTCTTCACAGGTACCAACATCTTCGGCAGTAATATAACAGCCTTTAATCGATGTAATAAAACGCCCATAATCTTTGTATAATTCTTCGCGTATTTTTAAATCGCTTTTATCATTTTTAGGGTTGTGAATCATGATGCCTTTACCACCGCCCCACCAGAGGTTAGCCAATGCATTTTTGCGTGTCATGCCTTTGGATAAACGCATACCATCACGCAAAAAATCTTCCATGCTAGCATAATGCCAGTATCTCAATCCCCCCGAGGCTTGTCCACGATTGGTTTTGTGGATAAATGCACCAAACAGCACACCGTATTTTTCACTGACCTGAAACAACATGCCTTCGTGTTGTGCAAAATCACGTTTATCGGCATTAATAAAATCAGCCACTGATTGTAATTTTTCATCTGAAACAATGACTTTGTTGGTATTTTTATCAAAAACCAAAGAAAATCGTTTGATGTTATTTTGTTGTAAAAATGCGATAAATTCTTGCGGGTTTTGTGAAACCAAAGAAGTTTGACTTGTCATTAGATTGTCCCCAAATTGACGAGATTATTTTGATGGGTGCATTATAATATCTTGTGGATTATAAGCAATTTAATTGAATCAATTCATCTAAATAAGACTCCATCAGGCAATCGCGAATAAACAGTTTTACGAACAAACCCACCGTCATTGCGAGGAGCCTAAGCGACGCGGCAATCTCCTCAAGTTTAAGTCATTTTCAAAAAATACGACAGCATGATGAGATTGCCACGTCGTTCCTCCTCGCAATGACGTGGTTCTTTTTTTTCTTTCTGGAAAGTTTCTTAAGGTCATACTTATGGCTTAAAAACCTTATAATATTTTGTGGATTTTAAGCAATTTAATTGAATCAATTCATCTAAATAAGACTCCGTCAGGCAATCGCGAAAAAACAGTTTTACGAACAAACCCATCGTCATTGCGAGGAGCCTAAGCGACGCGGCAATCTCCTCAAGTTTATGTCATTTTCAAAAAATACGTCGGCATGATGAGATTGCCACGTCGTTCCTCCTCGCAATGACGTGGTTCTGTATTTCATCAACTTAATCGACAAGTATAAAGTTCGTCTCTTGGGAATATTTGGTGTTTTCCAACACAAAATAAGTGGCAACAAACAAAACCAAAACTACGCTCATAATAACCACTCTTTTTAGACCGAATTTTTCCTTTTTAGTTGTATCGCAAATGCCCCCAGGGCATTTATTTAGTTTCATATTCAGGCGTTGATATAGTAGGCAACCCAAACATATGCCAAAAGCCGATTCAAGAAACATCAAAACCAAACAAACAATGCAAATATAAAACCGCGCCCATGAAACCAAATCAAATACAATGTAGTAGGTCATGACAACACCGAGCAACATGCCCAAAATCCACGCAAATTGTTTGGGTTTTGCTTCAACCCAGTCTGGCTCTTGATTGGAAACAATCAAACCACCCAATGACATGTATGGTGCGTATTTTGGATTAAAAACAGTGCGGATAAAAAATTCAAAGATAAAAGTAATGGAAAACAGTTCTGCCCATAATAAAGTCCGAAAAATATAAACTGAAAACAAGCTCAATAAACCCAGTAAAAACATAATGCCCGCACTGGCACGCGCTTCGCGCTCATTAATGACTTTGAAATCGTACTCGGGTATTGTTTCACCAAAATTAAATAAAACACTCACTTATTGACTCCCATCATCAATCAAATCCAGTGGAATATACCCCGCTTTTTTAATGGTTTTTATAATTTGCGTCAAGTTGGTTTTGGTTTTATCGTATTGCACCACTACTTGTTTATCATCTGATGATGCTTTGACAGACACCACACCTAAAATTTCTGAAACATTTTTCTCCAATGTAATTTCACAACCCATACAGGTCATGCCATCCACGCCAAGCACTTGCTTTATCACATTAGACTTTTTGATAACCACTTTTTCGCTTTCTTGTTGCGGTGAACACGAGATTGTTGCTAATAAAACAATTATAATAAGTACATAATGATAAATAATTTTTTGCATAAAAAGCTTCTCTTTTCGATTAAGTCTTCTAGTAAAGACTTGTAAGTTTTATAAAGGTTCAAATTAAGCCCAAGATTTTCTTTATTTAATTTCTTAATAATTTTTTGCCATTTCAGACTTGAAAAAATGGACAAGAGGTATTAATTATTCACATAATTCCACGCAAGAATTCAAAGCCAATCTGCTCTTGCTGTGGAAAAAGAAATACGATTTACGATCACCAAAGTCAACGAGACTTTGAATTCGTGCCACTTTGGGGCTTCAAAGTCTTTTTACGTTACAAATTAAGGCGTGTTAATTGCACAACTTGTGGTGTAAAAATTGAACAAATCCCATGGGCAACATCTAAAAATACTTTAACCAACACCTACGCACAATTTTTAGCACATTGGGCAAAGAAACTTTCGTGGTTAGAAGTTGCTCGTTCGTTTAAAACATCGTGGTATCATGTTTTTCAGGGAGTAAAACAGGTTGTAGAATATGGA
>Ga0256840_1000641_pt1 | contig 35061 bp, 36 predicted proteins | sample 355202metaG_FD_185969 | JGI IMG/M metagenome (GOLD analysis project Ga0256840, IMG submission 185969) | Hydrothermal vent microbial communities from Mid Atlantic Ridge, Atlantic Ocean - 355-202 | ecosystem: Environmental > Aquatic > Marine > Hydrothermal vents | place: Atlantic Ocean: Mid...
GAATGTTTCTACCAATACTGTATACCTGGTATGTGTATGCAGTCATGATGAATATGATAGAAGAAATAAAGACTGCTAATAAAGCACCTTTTTAAAGCAGAAGAAAATAAAGTTTACTCTTCTTTATCTTTTATGTTCAACGGAGGCAATTCTTAAATGAGAAATATTTGAAGATTAATGGTGGAGCATAGCGGGATCGAACCGCTGACCTCTTCGCTGCCAGCGAAGCGCTCTCCCAGCTGAGCTAATGCCCCAAAGTAAGAGAAATTTACATGTAAATTTCTGTGGCAGACAGGAAGAGATTCGAACTCTCGGTAGGTTGCCCTACACACGCGTTCCAGGCGTGCGCCTTCGACCACTCGGCCACCTGTCTACATTTTGGAAATGAGATTATAAGACAAAACGCCTCTAAAAGCAAGCCAGAAGAGACTTTTTTTGATATTTTAGCAATACACTTACAATCACTACACAATCATTATGTATAATATAACACAAACAGGAGAGGACCATGAAGCATCTGCAATACATATTGATGGCACTATTGTTGTTGCTCCTTAGTGCTTGTTTTGATTTTAATGATGATAAAGCAACACGTAATACGCTCAATGTGATTAATATGAAAGTCGGTGCGCCGACCACGATGCATGTTTTTTTTGAAGAGCCGTATGATGCCAACGGTGATTATTACCATAATCTCTTTTTCGATGATTGGAGCGATACGTTTATGTACGATCCGTATCCCTATATCTTTTTCCCCTACGGGGATACTCTGGATGATGAACAGAATCTGTTCTTTGGTGCCAAGCACCGGTATGATTCGCCAACGCACTATACATCTATTTCATACACGTATGATTACCATGACGCAAAGCAGTATTATCTCAACATTACGGACCGCTCGTTTTTAATGATTGAGACATACGGGAGTGATGATATTAAGGTTCCCGCAAACAGTCTTCGCAATCGTGAACAGAGTCTGGTCATCTTTGGAAGCAGCAGCCGCGACACCTCGTTACGAATCCCTTTGGACGTACGGGTATTTACCAATGTAAAAGCGACCCAAAGAGATCGTATAAGTATTAATGTTATTAACGCACTGCCTACAGAAGCCGGTACTGATATACTGCCGGCACTACAGTATGCATCAACCCTTCATCTCGAGATCAACGGGGTGCGTGTCAGTGAGTCGGTTGCCTATCGGGAAAATGACCGTTTCGAGATTGTCGGCGGAAGCGAGACGCCGGAGAGTATTGAATTTACATTGGTGCTGAGCAATGGTGCCGCACCGACATGGAGTAAGAGACTGCAGCATGGACATACGTACAATGTCATTGTGGGACACGGACAAAACCGCCTCTCTTCCGAACCGACACTCTTTGTGTACGATGTTACGCCTGCAAGAGATAACACTTAAGAATAGCATAGAGGCGCAGTTGTGCTTCGCTGAGGTCTCTTCCAAATGTCATGATTCCTTCGCGATGCCCTTTCATAACAAAGGCATTGTGCGCAAACGGGTTACGGTTATTGTAAAGTGCGGCAATCTCGGTGACCATCTTCTTGGTGCCGTAGGGCGCGGTCGTGGCTAAATAGTGCTGCGTTTGCATATAGTGCCACAGCGGAAGAGAATGGACATGAATAACAGCTGAAATTTCGGGGTCTATTGTGTAAATCATTGCATGACTCAATGCTTCACTACTGGGGCGATACACCCCTTTAGAGTAGACGGTAAACGTCGTGAAATCGTAATGATGAACATAGCTGTAGTGTGCTTCTTGGAGCGAAGGCAAGGCACCGGTTTGTGTTGCGGTAATAAAAAATCCTGACGATGCAGTGTCACGTACGGAGAGATTTCCGTAACCGATGCCCTTCTTCTCACCGATGAGACCCAATGCCGTGAGATGGGCGCGCACCTGTTCGGTTGCGGCATAGTCTGAAAATTTTACACAATGGCTTTGTGAATGCTCAATGGCATATTTAACGACACCTTCATCCATTACCGGAGCGCCTTAATGGCAGTTTCGTTGGCTGGAATGATACCGGCTTCGGTAATCAGCCCGTCAATGAGGCGTGCAGGAGTGATGTCAAAAGCATAGTTGGCACCCTGTGCATCGGGTGGAGTGATGCGGATATTTTGGACAATACCCTCGGCGTCGATACCTCGCATAAAATGGATCTCATCATCACTACGCATCTCAATTTCGATCTCGTCAATACCGTGACAGCATTGGAAGTCAAAGGTACTCAGCGGCAACGCCACATAGAAAGGAACGTTGTTGTCTTGAGCTGCCAATGCCTTGAGATAGGTTCCGATTTTGTTAGCAACATCACCGCAACGACTGACTCTATCGGCGCCGGTGATGACCAGATCGACCTTGCCGTGTTGCATGAGATGTCCGCCGGTATTGTCGGCAATAATAGTGTGTGCAATGCCGCTTTGCTGCAGCTCCCATGCGGTAAGATTGGCCCCTTGGTTGCGAGGACGGGTCTCATCGACCCAGACATGAACATGAATGCCGCGCCGCTGCGCTTCATAAATAGGTGCCAAGGCACTGCCGTTGTCAATAATTGCCAGCCATCCTGCATTGCAGTGTGTGAGTATATGGATACACTCCAACTGTTTTTGGTGCATGATGCGTTCGATGAGGTCGCATCCGAGGGTACCGATAAGCTCACTGCGTGCGACATCCTCATCGCATATTGCCATGGCGTTGGCTTTGGCATCTTCGATGAGGTGCTGACTTGAGCGGAGTCGATCCAACATGCGATCTACCGCCCACATCAGATTGACGGCAGTAGGACGTGACGAACGAATGTGTCGTGCTTCATGTGCAAGTCGATCATAGTCGTGAGGAAACTCCCGTGCCAACAGATAGATACCCCATGCGGCGACATTGCCGATAACACCGGCACCGCGTATGGTCATGTCGCCAATGGCTGCGACAACGTCAGCACCACGCTTGAGTGTGCGAATACGTTTTTCAAAAGGGAGAAAACGCTGGTCGAGCACCTCCAGATCACCATGAGCGTTAAGCCAAAACGGACGGTAATTACCCTGCATGGGAAGCCTTAATAAGCATGATTATATCTTCAGAGTTTTTTACATGTAAATACGCGTTTATAAAACGTCTGCCAAGTGCAACGGCATGCCGATTGGCGTATTCGCGCAAACGGGCATCGGCAATACCGCGAATATCTTCAACGCCGGCAATACCGAATTGACGCCGCAAGATTTCGCAGCCGGCAAAACCGATGCTCTCTTGAAAAAGTTGAAGCATGTAAGCGTCTTGATACTGCTTGAGAAGTTCCGGTGAAGCAAATCCTTGAGCCATTAATGCATTGTGCGGTGTCGCCTGCCATAAGGTGCGAAACGCAGTCTCAAACGTACTCCAAAATGTTTGGATGCTTGAAAGAATCCACTGCTGATATTGGGTGTTGCCGTGAACACCGTGTGCGACATATGACATGACAAAATTGGCAATCAGGGTACCGATGTCAAACCCCATTGGACCCATAAAAGCGAACTCGGAATCGATGACATACGTTGTATGACGGTTGAGCATAATGGAGCCGGTATGCAGATCACCGTGAAGCAGGGCATCGCTGCGATTCATAAAGAGATGCTTCAGCGTGAGAATATGCATTTTTAACGGAATGTCAGCGGCAATTTCATGGGCCAGATCAGTCAGTTCGGGCAGATCCGCATTGGTCTCATGTTCCATAAACGGTGCGGTAAAAACAAAATCTTCGGTGAGCTTGCAGAGTTCTTTGTTGCCGATAAACTGAGCAATCAAATGATGATGCTCATGACTGCTCAACGAGAGGGTAGATGTTTTAAAAAGGGTATGGGCAAGAAACGTTCCTAGGTGTGTGGCGGCATGAGGGTAGATATTGGCGTTTATCATGCCTTTGCGCATCAACGCATGATCTGCGAGGTACTCCATAATAAGCACACTCATGCACTCATCGCTATAATATATTGTAGGTATGTGGTCGCAGAGTGTGGCAAAATGTTTTAAGGAGCGAATCTCATAGATCATCCGCTCCCCGGCGCATCGCAGGTAAGGAACGGCTTGTTTGACAATCAGTTGCCTGCTGCACTCTTGGGTGGAGGTGACCAAAAAGACAAAATTCAAATTGCCGTCGCCGATCTCTTCAATACGCAGCGGTGCCCCATTGAAAAAAAGAGCAATGTCGCGCAACGACAAGAGGTAGTGCTCTATGTTCGATGTCGTTAAAATCTTATAGGACATAAGCACCTCGCTGTTTCAGATCTGCTAATTATATCATGTTGCATCAGTGGTGTTGTTTGAGGATCAAATAGATAAAAAAGGGACCTCCCAAAAGTGCCGTAACCAGACCGATAGGCAGATCGCTGCCTATGCTGATACTGCGAGCAATTCCGTCACAGACAACTAAAAAAAGCCCCCCGACAAGAAACGTGGGCAGGATTAACCGAGCAATATTTTTTTGATAAAGCCTTCGTACAATATGTGGAACAATCAAGCCGACAAACCCGATAGGACCGGTTAAACTCACCAGCACACCGATGCTTAATGACGCGACTAGCAACAGCTGTAAGCGCAGGCGTTCGCTGTGTACTCCTTTTAAGCGGGCTTGCTCTTCGGAGAGGGCAAACAGATGCAACTCATACCGTTTTACATGTAAAACACTCAAGAGTAAGAGTGTGGTTATGCCGACAATCAAAGGGTATGTATAGCCGATGGTTGCGAGTGAGCCCATTGTATAGCGTATCAGCATTTGGGTCTCCATGGCACTGCTTAAGAAATAGAGTATCATCAGTGCCGCCGTATAGAAAAATGACAGGGCAATACCCAAAAGCAATAAGGAGTTGTTGCGGTCATACTGGAGGTAGCGGCTCAAATAGAGCAGTAAGAGTACTGTCAATACGGCACCTGAAAAACCAAACAGCGATACGGCACCGATGCCTAAAAACACGGACCCCAAACCCAGCTTCATACCGATACCCGCTCCCAAGATGGCACCGCTGGAGATACCCAGTGTATAGGGGGTCATGAGCGCATTGCGAAAAAGTGTTTGAAAGAGTAAGCCGGAGAGGGCTAACGTCGCACCCGCCATAAAAGCCAACAGCAGACGCGGCAGACGCAGTTCAAAAAAGATCCGGTGACTGAGCGTTCCAGATGTCATAATATCCGTAAGGGTCAGTGAAACCGTACCGACAAAAGGCGATAACGCAGCCATTGCGAGCAAGATGCCCAAGAGTGTTGTTTTACTCATAGAGCAGTGCCTTGGTATCGGGATGAAAGGCGACACGGTAGCGGTAGTTGAGATTGTCATTGTCAAAGAACTCTTCTGTCTGCGTATAAAAGGTAGCCGTATGGTCATGCAGAAACAGTACCGAACCCTGAAGGTGTTGTACCAATGCCAAATCGTGTGTAATTAATACGGTGGTATGGTTGCGCTGAAGCTGTTGGAAGAGTGTGGCAAATTTCAGGGTATTGTAGGGGTCAAGGTTGGCGGTAGGTTCGTCAAAAACCATAATTTTTGTCGATTGAATCAGTGCTTGAGCAATGAGAAGTAACTGCTGTTGTCCTGAGCTTAACTGGGTGACACGCCGCTTTTTGAGTCTATCAAGGCCCAATGCCGTCAGTGTTTCTTGTACCGCATCTCTATCGTACCGAGAATATGCCGCATAGGGCTCTTTGTAAGGGTAACGCCCTAAAAGTGCGAACTCTTCGACGGTAGTGTAGCGATCAAAAAGTTCGAGCTTGGCAGGAATGTAGCTGATGGTTTGGGCAATGGTACGGGGTGTCAATGTTGCAAGCTCTTGACGGTTGAGCGTCAAAGAGCCACTGTAGGGCAACAGTCCGCAAAGGGTTCGTGCCAACATGCTTTTACCCGACCCGTTAGCACCTAAAATATTGAGATGCGCGGTGATGTGAAAGGAGAGATTGTTACTGTATGCGCGCTCATTGTAACGACAGCTTAATTCAGAAGCATCAATCATGAATGACCTTGCAGAGGGTGTCAATACTCTGGGCAATACGGTGTGAGGGCATGGCGATAAAGTCATTGTCAATAGTGATAATACGACCGTTTTGCGCCGCGGTTATGGGCAAAGCATACCATGCCTTCAGTGCTTGAGCTACCGGAGCGTTGGCGTTGGAATGCAGTATGATCACCACATCGGGATTGAGAGCGAGCAGTCGCTCGTAGTTAAGTATCGGCTGTTTTGGTACGGTAGCCGTGATGGCATTGTCGGCTCCGCACAACTCAATGATTTCGTTAAAAAAAACCTCGCGTCCGCTGACATAGATATTGTCGCGGAGGTCGGCAAAGAGCCCAAAGACAATTAACACACGTTGCGAGGTCGGCGCTCTGTTCGCGTAGCGTTGTTGCACCGCTTTAATATTGGCAATCAGGGTTTGTGACGCAGCAGAACGGTTACCGAGCGCATCAATGGTTTTGATGATGCTTTCAAGGTGCTCTAAATCTACTGTCTGTGTGGCAATATGCAGACTTTGAAGTTGTTTGAGTAGGGCAGCATGGTTGTTTTGAGCGATCACCAGTGTCGGATGCAACGCAAGAATGGTCTCAATATTGGGTTGAAAGTAGTCACCGACTTTGGGCAGGGCGGCAGCTTCTTGAGGGTATCGGGTATGGTCGCTCACACCGACGACCTCACTACCGCGCCCGACGGCAAAAAGAATCTCGGCAATAGCAGGGCTCAAAGCAATAATGCGTTCGGCATGGAGGTTGAATGCCAGTAGCAATACAACAAGGAGCCGCATCTTAATAGCGTACTTTCAATCCGGCGATAAAGGTGGTTGAAGCATTTAAAGGGTAGATGGCGTCATCGTGAATCCATAAACCGTTTTTCTGATCAAACAGATTATTGATCTTGCCGAAAAATTCGTAATGCCCTTGCAGATAGCTTAGTGTTATATCGGTGGAGCGATAGGCCTGCTGTTCTTGAACAAAACGGTTGTTAAAGTCATTGGCGGCATAGGCACTGGAGCGATGGGTATGCAGCAAAGAGAGCGTCATATGATCGTTGGGAAGGTATGAAAGCATCACCTTGGCCGTGTGGTTAGGCACACCGGGAAGTTCATTGTTGCTGTAGTTTTCTGCGCTTTCAATCTCTTTGTCAATGATTGCTTTAACATAGTTGTAGTTGATACTGACATGAAAGGTATCGGTTACTAAAAATTTGTCGTAAAGATCCAGACCGTATTTGTAAGAGGCATCGATATTGGTATTTTTGGCATTGACAAACGTCGGATCGGCATGATAGTAGATTTCGTCGTCCACATTCACATAAAAAAGAGAGACTTTAAATTTGTTTTGCGAAGTGATGGCATTGTAACCCACTGTCAATGTATCCGTTGTCATGGGTTTAATAAAGCCGTTAAAAGTGCCGCCGAAGTTAAAAAAGCGGTCAATGTCAGGGGCTTGGTAGGCATGCGAAAACGCGGCAAAAACGGAGCGTTCAGCACTGAGACGATAGTTGTACCCAAGCTCAATACCGTGCAGCGTCTCATCATCACGCAGGCGCTTGTCGGCGTCATGATAGCTGTAGTCCACTGTTTCATAGCGGTAGCCAGCTTTTAAGGTATGGTCTCCCAGACGGTATTGCGTCAGGAGAAATGCGGCACGGTTCTCTTTTGAGGTGTTGTTGCCGTAGCCGTCACGTTCACCGTTAAAGAGATTCAATCCGACGGTGGCACTCAGGGCATCGTTACGGTAGTCGAGTGTGGCGGCAACGCTGTCATAGGTATATTGTGCCACACTGCTGTAGGTCAGATAACGGGACTCTTTATCTTCACGAGAACCGGTGACGGAGAGCTGCAGGGCATCGGTAATATCATAAGCCAAAGAGAGAGCGTAGGCATCGCTGTCATACGCTTGTTTTGAACTGCTTGAGCTTCCTGCTTGAGAGGGATCTTCTAAAAATTCATTGAGTGTTAAGGGGCCGCCGTAAGTACTTTTGAGACGGGTTGTCTGATAGTCCACAGAGAGTTCCAGCGCATCGGTAGGTGTCAGTGACAGTGTAATACCACCGTTTTTAAGCGCTTGTTTGGCGCGGTTCTTTTGTGCGTCAACAGTGCGTACTCCGTCACTGAGATAGCGTTCGGCATGGGCCGTGATGCTGTAGAGATCATCAGCATAACCGGCATAGAGCGAGCCGTCAAAGGTGTTGTTGTTACCGGCATAAAGCCCCAATTCCAAGACATTTTCCTGTTTGGTCGTAATGTAAATAACACCGGCATTGGCACCGTCGCCAGCGCGAACAATACCGCCGCCTTTAATGATCTCAATACGACCGATACTCGAAGGGCTGATGGCACTGAGCAGTTGCGGCACCGCATCGATATTATTGAGACGCCGTCCGTTGAGAATGACTACAATATTTTCATAGCCGTCTCCGATACCGTAGCCGTGCATATCGATCTTTTGTGTAAACGGATTGCCGTAAGAGGGCATGGCAACAAGAGACGTTTGTTGATTTAAAAATTCATACACGTTTTGTACGTGAGCCTTTTCAATATCATCTTGCGTGTAGATTTCAACAGCATCGGCAGCGCTGAGCTCATCGTTATGCAGCGGTGAAGAGTAGACTTCAAGAGGCTGTAGCGTGTAGGTTGCGGCATGGGCAAGCGAGTGAATGGCCAACGAGGCAATTAACGAAAGCAGTAACGGTTTTTGGATCATACATAGTCCTTTACGGGGAGGGTTGAATTTACATGTAAAAAAAGAGGGATTAAAAGAGGATGTTGCCGTGGTGTATGAAGCGTAGCGTACCGATAATACGAACCGCGTGAACGGGTGGGTTCATCAATGTCGGGTAGCAGTAACGGGTCATCCGTTATAGTGTCTAAACGGTCCGCTTCATCAGGAACAAACCGGTGGTGTGAGACCACAGGCGTCATCGAACGGGTTAAGGTAACAGAAGCACTGTAAGCTTGAATGGCTGCGAGTGTAAAGTAATTTTTACCAAAACCTTTGGGAGATGACATACGAGCCCTTAACTTTTTTGAGATTATAGCACATAAACAAGAGAGAAACGGGGTTGTTGTCTTCGTTGTTAACGGTGTGAGAGTGTTGATTGAACCGTACAAGGAGGCCCTTGTACAGCGTTTGTTTTAGAGTGCGGTGACGTTTTCGGCTTGCGGCCCTTTTTGACCTTCACCCAGTTCGTAGGTTACCTGTTGTCCCTCTGCTAAAGAGATCCGCCCCGGTCCGGTACTGTTGACTTGACGGAAATGGACAAAAACATCCTTGCCGCCATCATTTTGCTGGATAAATCCATAACCTTTTTCTTCGTTGAACCATTTTACCGTACCATTGAGCAATTCTGCCATGTTGTGTTACCTCATTGTATATATTGAAACTCTCTGTTTGCAAAACAGATGCTTCATTGTCGAAGATTATAGCGGTTTTTTGTAATAATTGTAGTGCAAACAAGCGTTAAGGTATGATATGAGGGTATAACCGACTCTTTTAGACTTGAGCGTATGTTACAATCGCATGACAAGACGGTGTTGCATCGATAAAGTGGCAATACCTAAACTTCATATTTGGCGGTAGTACAGATGAAACATTCCCATTTACAGCAAGTGGTTGCGTGGATGCAATCCTTTACGCGTATTGGTGCCATTCACAGAGTGTCAAATAATATTATTTCCATTGTTTTTGATCGTCATGAGGTACTCAATTTTAATATGCAGCGCTCCAATGCCACCATTTTTACATGTCACAAGGAGATTGAGCGATCGCGAATCTTTCAGGCCCCTTTTGACGTATTGTTGGCAAAACGGTTCGAGCGCAGTACCATAGAGAGCATTGAGTTGCACAATAATGATAAAATCATTCGTATTAAAGCCTCGCAAAGCGGTTCGTACAAGGCCTCGTCGGCACTGCTCCAACTGGAGTTTACGGGTAAATATACCAATGCCATTATTCTTGATGAGAAGGGTATTGTCCTTGAAGCATTGCGACATATTGACGAGAGTGTCTCTTCGCGACGCGTGAAAGTGGGCGAGAAACTTGAAGATCCGCCCCCGCCCCGTTATGTGCCCAAAGCATACCCGCTTGAAGATGTACGCCGTTTTCTTGAAGAGAATTACCGTAGCGAGCACGCGCGCAAGCTTGCCGTACTCAAGAAGCAAAAGCTAAAAATACTTCGGCAACGTTTGCAGAGACTGCAAAAACATTATGATGCGTTAGAGAGTGAAGAGACATTACAGCAACAGGCCGAATCGTACCGTCAGATTGGGCATCTTATTGTGGCAAATCTGCACAATATCCGCCCGTTTGATTTACATGTAAATTTAAAGCATTATGACGGTTCGACATACCATTTAGCGCTTCCCAAAGCATTTTCGAGTGCCAACGCTATGAAAGAGTATTATTTTAAACTGGCAAAAAAAACGGTACAGCGTGCTGAAAACTTACACATTGAACGCGAGAATCTTGAAGGAAAAATTACCTATTTAAAACATTTTATGCATACGGTAGAGCATGCACAAGAGAGTGCGTCGATTACGGCACTGTTTCCCCAAAAAGTGAATCGGCATAAGCAAGAGCACCGCAATGATATGGTCGAAGTCTTTTTTATTGAAGGTTATAAAGTACTTTTAGGCAAAAATGAACGGGGCAATATTGCACTGCTTCAGCGTGCCAAAGCACGTGATATCTGGTTGCACCTAAAAGGTCGTCCTTCAGCACACGTCATTATAGTGACGGACAAACAAAACGTACCGCAGCATGTCATTGAAAGAGCGGCTGCATTGTGTGTTAACTTCTCGGTATTTGAGCGGGGTGAATATCTTGTCGATTATACTCCCAGACGAGAGGTAAAAATTCAAGAAGGAGCTAATGTTTTGTATTATAATTACAATACAATCTCTGTTAGTAAGAGTTAGCTATAATATTTGTGAGACAAATAAACTGGTGAAGGAGTGGTTATGGCAAGTATGGGCCCTATTGGGAATGCAATTTATGTCAATCAGCTTACCGCTAACGTTGCCAGTGAAAAAAATGCCGTTCAAAACAGGGTAGAATTGCAAAATATGGCAGCGGCAAATGCTTCAAATGCCAAAACCAAAGAGATTGAAGAGGTGCGACCGACCGAAGAGATTCATAAAATCGATCCCGACCGTGAACATCACAATCAGCGTGCTAAAGAAGAGACGCCTCAAGAAAAAGAGCCTCAGGCGTCATCCGAAGAAGAGGAAGGGCGTGAGGCGGACTCCTCTTCGAGCGAGACGGAACCGCTACATCGGCGGCTCGATATCACCGTGTAGCTAGCGGGAAATAATTTTTGCTTTGAGCTGTCTAAACTCTTCTTCTGATATGATGCCTTGCTCTTTCAGATTGTAAAGTTTGCTGATTTCGTCACTTACCGAGCCGGACGCTTGAGATGGTTTAGGGGGAATCAGCTTTGTGTTATCTGTGTCAATGCTAAGCTCCGAGCCGCTTAAAAAAGTATTGGACAGCTCCAAAATGGCAATTGATTTTGGCAGCACTTTCATGGTAAAGTCGCCTCCTTCTTGCGGAAGCATACGAATAAAATATTCGGTCCCGTTTTCCAGATTCAGAGTGACGCGGTGCTCCAGTATGCCGTTGGCAATCGCGCGAAATGTTGCCCTGCCTGCTTTCAGATGTACCGGTGCATACTCACCGCCGCGTAAGATATAGGAAATTTTTTCATTATCGACATAGAGGCGATACCCAACATCGTTGCTTCCGTGTACTAAAGGACGGTAGAGATAGACCAAGGCACTCTCGTCAGCCACCTTCTCTTTGACAAAGGGCTGTTTTTGTACACATGAGACGGTGAATAACGCGATGACGAATAGAAGAGAAACGGTAAGGATTATGCGCATTTTCAGGTGCCTCCAAAATAAGAATTTACATGTAGATTATAGCGAAAGATTCCCGAAGATATTTAGCCCTAATTTTGTTTTTAGTAGTATAATCATAAAAATGAATTGTTTGGGGATTGTATGGCAATAGATAAAGAGCGTATTGTAACGGGAGTCCTTTTAGTCGGAGGCGTTTACCTTATTGGTGTGATTGACAGCTTCTTCTTAATGTGGCTCTTTTTAGGAGCAGTATATATGCTTGCTTTTTATGAGGCAATGAAACTGTTCGGGTTGCGTCACAATGCGCTGTTTTTTTATGCTTTGGCGTTGTGGATTGTAGCGAGTTTCTACCCGTACGGAGATGACCTGTTTGTGATTGCCGGAGTGATTTTTGCCTCGATTGTCGCGTATACACAGCGTTTGGAATGGGATTATTTTAAACCGTTTCTCTACCCGACTGCGGGAATGCTCTTTATATTAAGTCTCTACCAGGAGTACAGCATGACGGCAATGTTGTGGTTGTTGGTAGTTGTCGCCGTGACCGATATCGGTGCTTATGTAGTGGGAAAAAGCATTGGAAAACGTTCTTTTTGCGCCACATCACCTAAAAAAACGCTTGAAGGGGTGATGGGCGGCGTGGTACTGGCCACCATAGCCGGTACTTATGTCGGCGTCTATCTGGTCGATATTGAAAAAGCGTTCATTGTCTCGTTTTTTGTAGCACTGAGCTCTGTCTTCGGCGATCTGTTTGAAAGTTATCTCAAACGTCAGGCCGGAGTGAAAGACAGCGGCTCTGTTTTACCGGGTCACGGCGGGGTACTTGATCGTATTGACGGGTATCTCTTCGGCGGTGTCGTTATGCTGGTATTGCTGCGGGGTATCGTTTGATCCTTTTAGGTTCAACCGGCTCTATTGGAGTCAATGCGTTGCAGATTGCCGCGCAGTTTCATTTGGATGTTGACGTATTGGCTGCAGGGCGTAACATTACGCTGTTGAATCAGCAGATACAACAGCACCGCCCTCGTGTTGTCGTCATTGCCGATGAAGCCGATCGCCATCGGGTGGCGCACCCGAATATTCTTGTCGGTGAGGCCGGTATGTTAGACGCTATTGAGGGTTCAGATGCGACACAGGTCGTCAATGCTATTGTCGGTTTTGCCGGTTTAAAACCGACACTCAAGGCCATTGCCTGCAATAAGGCCATTGCATTGGCCAACAAAGAGTCTTTGGTAGCGGGGGGCTCTTTTGTCGATACCGCCAATATTCAGCCTATCGATAGCGAACATTTTGGCCTGTGGTATTTGATGCAGCCATCCAAGCCGTTGCGAAAAATGACAATTACCGCCAGTGGCGGCGCCTTTCGCGATTGGCCGCTAGAGCGTCTTAAAGATGCTTCGCTCGAAGACGCACTGAAGCATCCCAACTGGTCGATGGGGCAAAAAATCACGATTGACAGTGCTTCTATGATGAACAAACTCTTTGAGTTGCTTGAAGCACGTTGGCTTTTTGGAGAAGGGGAGTACGATGCCATCATCGAGACCCGTTCGCTTATTCATGCGCTCATTGACTTTCAAGACGGCTCCACTACGGCACATATGGCGCATGCTTCCATGCAGCTACCCATTGCCTATGCATTATGTGCTACTGTCGATCAGACAATTTTACAACCGGTCGATTTGGTTCAGGTCGGATCGTTGGAGTTTCGTGCTATTGCGTGTGACCGCTACCCGATTTGGCAGATTAAAGAGGCTCTGCTCAAAGAACCTGAACGCGGTGTCATTGTGAATGCCGCCAATGAGGCGGCCATTGAAAAATTTGTCGATAAAAAGATTGGATTTTTAGAGATATCGCATCAGGTATTGCAGGCGTACGATACCTTTACGACTGCGCCAAAAAATATTGATGAGGTCTTTTTGCTCGACACTGAAGTGCGGAGGTATGTTGCGTTATTATGAAAACAAAGGTTCTGATTTTACACGGTTGGCACGGTTCAGAGGCACCGCATTGGCAAGACTGGCTCTATCATCAGTTGCGCGAAGCGGGATACGAGGTAGCATTTCCTCAGTTTAGCGACAACATGCATCCCAGTAAAGAGGTTTGGCTTCGTGAAGCACAAGCGGCTTACAAAGAGATACAGCCTACTGTTGTGATTGCCCACTCTATGGGAAATACTCTCTGGTTTCATCTGTGCAATGAAGGCCTTGTGGGCTCTGTGGAACGGTTGCTTTTGGTGGCGCCGCCTCGTGATTTAAGTGACTATGATGATGTAGCCGAATTTTTTCCTGTTGAAGTTAAAGGATTTTGTGCCGATGAGGTTTTAATGGTGAGCTCAACGGATGATCCGTATATGAGCAAAGCGGAAGCCGCTGAATTTGCTCGAGCACACAGTATCAAGCAAAAAGTAGTCCAAAACGGCGGTCACATTAACAGTGAAAGTGGTTTTGGCCCTTGGCCCTGGGTATTGGAGTGGGTAAAAAAGGGTAGCGGATGATACTGAGTATTGAGAGCAGTTGTGATGACAGCTCCATAGCCGTGACCGAGATAGCAACAGGAAAACTGCTGTATCACAAAAAAATATCGCAAGAGTTGGAACATGCACAATACGGTGGAGTTGTACCGGAACTGGCGTCGCGTCTGCATGTTGAGGCGCTGCCTAAAATTTTGCAGGAGTGCCGACCCTATTTTCCCTCGTTGAAAGCAGTTGCCGTGACCAATGAACCGGGACTTGGCGTCACGTTGGTAGAGGGGGTGATGATGGCAAAAGCGTTGGCTGTTGCGCTTTCGATTCCACTGATTGGCGTCAACCATCTCATAGGGCATATCTATTCGCTTTTTATTGAAAAAGAGGCGCGTTTGCCATTAACCGTGTTGCTTGTTTCCGGAGGCCATACGCAACTGATGGAAGTTGAGGGTATCGACACTGTAAAAACTGTAGCGCGTACTATGGATGACAGCTTTGGCGAGAGTTTTGACAAGGTGGCTAAAATGATGCATTTAGGCTACCCCGGCGGTCCTGTTATTGAAACATTGGCAAAAAACGGTGATGCATTTCGTTATAATTTTACGGTGCCGTTGCACCAATCACCAAAGATTGCTTTTAGCTATTCGGGCTTGAAAAATGCGGTACGGCTTGCCGTTGAAGCGGCCAATGAAAAGGAGTATGCCGATATTGCGGCATCATTTCAACGTGTGGCAACCGCTCACCTGATACAAAAGCTGAAAAAATATTTTAAAGCGCACCCGCCCCGTTGCTTTGCTATTGTCGGAGGAGCCAGTGCAAACCGCTATTTGCGCGAACAGGTTCAAGAGATGTTAAAGCCTTTCGGTGCTACACTTCTATTGTCTGAGTTGCGTTATTGTTCCGATAATGCAGCCATGATAGGGCGCGCTGCTATTGAGATGTATCACAAAAAAGCATGGAGTCGGGTCGAAAATTTACATGTAAATGCACAATCAACTCTTTAGCTAAGCTTAAGGAAAATCGGGTCTTAATGAATTAAGATAAATATTATCCGATTTAAGTAGAATTTCGACATAAAATTTAAAACAACAAAAAAGGAGCCAAAATGGCAACGACAAAATTTAAAGGTACAGACGTAGAACTTCTAGGTAATGAGGTTAATGTTGGTGATAAAGCTCCGGAAGTTACTGTAGTTAACTCAGACGGTCTCGGTGATGTTACCGTGGGCGGTGCTCAAGGTAAAAAACAACTCATTATTGTTGTTCCGTCACTCGATACGGGTGTATGTGCTACAGAAACACGTAACTTTAATGCCAAAGCTGCTGATCTTAAAGACGTGATTACTACGATTGTTTCTCTTGACCTTCCGTTTGCTGCAGGACGTTTTTGTTCAGCTGAAGGTATTAACAATTTGACCGTAACATCGGATTTCCGTAACAAAGATTTTGCGAATGCGTACGGTGTACTTTTAGGCGGTTCAGTACTTGCCGGTGTGACGTGTCGTGCAATTTTCGTTGTTGATGAAAACGGAACGGTTACGTATAAAGAGATTGTTCCAGAAATTACAGAAGAGCCAAACTACGACGCTGCTTTAGCTGCTGTTCAGTAGGCACTGCTCTCATAAGAGTCAAACGAAACCGTTTGACTCTTTGGTGGTATACCGCTTTATTCTTTCTTAATCCACAACTTTATATTAGATTCTCTTAATTTTTCTTTGCTATAGTATGACTCATTTTACGCTCTAGGACTCTTCAATGAAAAACTTGCTTGTATGCGCGATGTTTGTATCGCTATCTTCGTTGTCGCTTAATGCTGACCTATTTAGAATTGAAGGTGCTGTCGGTGCATGGAAAGCTGAACCTAGCGGAGACATGAACTATAAAAAAAGTGCGACATTCGATTTACAAAAGACGCTGTCGTATGAGAGTGAAAACATTACCTATGCGTGGTTTTTAATAAAGCATCCCGTTCCGATGCTTCCGAATGTACGTTTGGAATACAACGATTTAGGCTATTCCGGAGTCAGTCAACAGGGGTACACATGGGAAGGGACTACTGTTGGTGTAGGTGCTCAAAGTGCGTTATCGCTAAAACAGTACGATGCTATTGTTTACTATAACCTTCTTGATAATACCTTTTGGGCAACTGTGGATGTAGGGTTGGATGCCAAGTTTATCAAAGCATCATTTGATATTAACGACCCCGGCGATAATTATACGTACCGTGCAAGCGATAATATCGTACTCCCCATGCTGTACGGACGCGTGCGTGCCGAAGTACCGCTTACGAACATTGGAGTAGAAGCGGATATCAAATGGATTGGCTATGGCAGTGCGGATGCTTATGAGATTCGAATGAAAGCAGACTATACCTTTGATGCTTTTATACTTGAGCCGATGCTGGAAATTGGGTACCGTACCCTAGTGTTGAATATAGACAGCAGTGATTACGATATTGACGGCAGTCTGGATGCAGATTTTTCAGGGTTGTATGTGGGTGTGGGCATTCGATACTAGTGTAACGAGATGCGAATAAGACCCCGCTGTTTGAGAAGGCTGTAGCGGTACTTACCGTCTAGCACTATAACAACTCTATAGTAAGTGCCGTGATTTCCGTATTTTATTTTAGTGAAAGGTGCTTGCGTGAGCGGTATCATTTTGGTTTTTTCGCTACTGCTACGTTTAAAGTCAATGACGATCCGATGCGGATTTACAAGAATAAAATTCCGAATGACAGTATCGTTACTTTGCAGTTCCATCATGTTGTCTTGAATACGATAGCGTATAAAAGGGGTAATGGGCTTATATGTTGTACGGGCTGTATTGGAGTGTTTGTGCGGTTTGCTTGAACCGCTGTTCCCGTATGATTGGGATATAAAAACAGGAATGTGCCAATCGACACGATGATCAAGTGTAATCGATTTGCTCTCTAGCGATCCATCAAGATTTTGGTACTTTAGGGTAACTTTTTTTAAGATACGTGCATTATCGGGCAGTGTGATTGCAGCACGTTCCAAGGGGGGTCTTTTTGAGACGACATTGGACGATATGGGTAGATCTTTCATCCCTTCGGAAGGAAAAAACGGATTTTCTCTAGCAGTTAGCAGTGATGTTACAATAAGAAAAGAGAGCAGAATATTTTTCACAAAACCACCTGAATTAAAATAACGTCGTATTATTATAGCAAACTATTCAAGATTCCCATCAGGTTGCAGTCCTTTAAGTTCAAAATACTCTTTTTGCAAGGCGGCGTTCTCCAGTTTGAGCCGATCGGTTTCGTTAATGAGGTAGTCTTCATACTCCTCAAGTTGAAAAAGAACTTCTAAAGAATTTTCACCAAAGAGCAATACGCCAATGTAGATACCCAAAAAAACAACGAGAACAAGGGCAAGAAAGAGTTTTGCCCACGAGAGACCAAAATAGCGCTCAGAAACACTTTGACGGTATTCTATCTCTTCATAAAGGTCATTGTTTTCCTGCATTGTTACGGTCTAACGAAAAAGAGAATGACCCAGATATTCACCGTAAACAACTTCATTTTCAATCTCTAAGAGGCGATTGTATTTAGCGGTGCGTTCACCCCGTGCAGTAGATCCGGTTTTAATTTCGCCGCAATTTAGCGCTACGGCAAAGTCAGCAATAAAAGCATCTTCACTTTCACCGGAGCGGTGACTCATGACACAGGTATAGCCGTTACGTTGTGCCAAACGAACAGTGAGCATGGTCTCACTGACCGAACCGATCTGATTGGGTTTAATTAAAATAGAGTTTGCAATGTTTTTTTCGATTCCTTCGTTGAGGATGTTGGCATTGGTGACAAACAGGTCATCACCAACCAGTTGTACGCTGTTAGAGAGTTTTTCGGTGAGAATTTTCCAGCCCGCCCAGTCATCTTCGCTTAAGCCGTCTTCAATAGAGACAATAGGATATTTGGCACACAGATCAACATAGTAATCGACCAGGGCTTCCGCTGAGAGTGTACGATTCTCCGAATCGAGACGGTAGCCCCCTTCGGTAACGAGTTCCGATGCGGCAACATCAAGGGCTATGGCTATCTGCTCGCCGGCTTTATAACCCGCGGCTTCAATAGCCTGCATAATAATTTGAATCGGCTCTTCATTGGAGCTTAAGTCAGGTGCAAACCCTCCTTCATCACCTAATGCGGTATTGTGTTTGGCATTTTTAAGAATTTTTTTAAGATGGTGATAGACTTCGGCAGAAGCACGCAGTGAAGCGGAAAAATCATCAAACCCTACCGGCATTATCATATATTCTTGAAAATCTACCGAGTTGTCCGCATGCGAGCCGCCGTTAATAATATTGAGCATCGGCGTTGGAATGACCATGGCGTTGGCTCCCCCCAAATAACGGTATAGCGGCATCCCCAAACTGATAGCCGCAACACGTGCTACCGCCATAGAGACGCCCAAGACGGCATTGGCACCCAGTGAGCCGTAATTGTCAGTACCGTCGAGCTCTTTCATGGTTGCATCAATGAGTGCCTGATTAAACGGACTTAAACCGATCAGTTCATCGGCAATTTGATTGTTAACGTTTTCAACAGCGTTCAACACCCCTTTCCCCATGTAACGATCGCCACCGTCCCGAAGTTCCAAAGCCTCACGTTTTCCGGTGCTGGCACCACTGGGAACAATAGCTGACGCCTCGGTGCCGTCACTCAGTGTGACGGTGGCTTTTACGGTTGGATTACCGCGAGAATCCATCACTTCGATTGCTGTTACATTGTCTATAAAAATCATTCATCTACCTCGTTCATTTCAGTTTCGCTCATGGTCATGACGTTGGACATACCCATTGCAGTTTTTATTTTTTGTTCAATTTCAGCTGCTAATTCGGGTTCATCTTTAAACTTTTGCTTGACGTTTTCACGTCCTTGCCCAAGTTTAATGTCGTCATAGCTAAACCATGCTCCGCTTTTGTCTATTATATCTAATTTTACACCATAATCAACCAATTCACCCTCTTTTGAGATCCCTTCTCCGAACATTATGTCAAATTCGGCTTGTCGAAAGGGAGGCGCAACCTTGTTTTTAATGACTTTGGCTTTGACCCGATTGCCGATTTGGCTCTCTCCTTGTTTGAGTGTTGCAATTTTACGAACATCAATACGGACGGAGGCGTAGAATTTCAGTGCATTGCCTCCGGTTGTTGTTTCGGGAGAACCGTAGCCCATCATGCCGATTTTCATACGAATCTGGTTAATGAAGATAATGGTGCAGTTCATTTTATGAAGCACTCCGGTAAGTTTTCGAAGTGCTTTGGACATGAGTCGGGCCTGTACGCCGACCTGCTGATCGGTCATTTCACCGTCTATTTCAACTTTAGGAGTGAGCGCGGCAACAGAGTCAACGACTATGAGGTCAATGGCACCGCTACGTGCAATTGTTTCGACAATATCAAGCGCCTGCTCTCCGTAATCGGGCTGAGAAACTAACAGATTTTCAATATCGACGCCCAAGTTTTTGGCATAGACGACATCGAGGGCATGTTCCGCATCAATAAACGCGCAAACCCCTCCGTTTTTTTGACATTCTGCTGTCATTTGGAGAGCCAGTGTTGTTTTACCGGAGCTTTCCGGTCCATAAATTTCAATAACACGCCCCTCGGGAATACCGCCGACTCCCAGTGCCAAATCAAGACCGATCGAACCGGTACTGATCGCCTTGGTGGGCACGACTTCTTTATCGCCAAGACGCATTAAGACCCCTTTGCCAAAGGCTTTATCGATCTGTTTCATTGCCAAGTCTAAAGATTTTTGTTTGTTTGCATCCATGTGTAGTGTTCCTCAACAGTTTTATTGTTTCAATTATATATGACAATCTGACATGTTGAATCATAATATTGCAAATTGAAATATTTTTAAAATAAGTCTGTAATTTTATCCTTTTTGAGTTAAAATCTAATTGATTTTTTGATCATATAACAATAATTAGGATTCCGCTTGAAAAATATGGTGATTGCACACTCTCCGGATGCTGATGATATTTTCATGTATTACGCCATAAAGTTTGGTTGGATTACAATGAAAGGGGTACAGTTTGATAATCGCGCACTCGATATAGAGACGCTTAATGAGGAAGCGTTAAAGGGTACGTATGATATCACCGCTATCAGTTTTGCCTTGTATCCGCATATTAAAGAGGAGTATGCGCTTTTAAAAACTGCCGTCAGTTTCGGAGAGGGTTACGGTCCCAAGCTGATTAAACGCAAAGGTATGCGACTGAAGCGACACTTTAGTGTAGCATTGAGCGGAAAGTATACGACCAATGCGATGCTTTTTCGTATGGCCTATCCCGAAGCGCGCATAACCTATATGAATTTTTTAGAGATTGAAGAAGCAATTGTAACAGGACGCGTTGATGCAGGCGTTTTGATTCATGAGAGTATTTTAACATTTCACGACGATCTGGAAGTTGAGCGTGAGATGTGGGATATTTGGCAAGAACTTGCCGGCAGTGATGTGCCGCTGCCGCTTGGGGGCATGGCATTGCGACGCTCCCTGCCGCTTACCAAAGCCATAGCGTATGAACAGTTGTTAATAGATGCGGTGACCATCGCGCGCGCGCACAAAGAGCGGCTTTCGTCAATGTTAATGGAGCGGAATTTGGTACGGATTGATGCAGCAACGCTTGAAACCTATTTGGAACTGTATGCCAACGATGACTCTATTGCATTGAGTGACATCCAGCTACATGCGATTAACAGACTTTTTGAATTGGGGCATGAGCATGGGTTTTATGACGAATGTATCGATATTAACGATTATCTTATTCCCAATGAGTATGGTGAGTTAAGGAGAGGCTAATGGAATCAACACTAATCAGTTTGGGGGTAGAGACCTTTAAAATTGCGTTGGAACTTGCGCTTCCGGGTCTTTTGGTCGGGATGTTTCTGGGGCTTGCGGTGAGTATTTTTCAGGCTACAACACAGATTAATGAGATGACGCTGAGTTTTATTCCTAAAATTATCGGTGTCGTCATTGTTATTATCTTAACCATGCCGTGGATGTTGAACAGCATGAATGACTTTGCAACGAAAGTGTTTAACATGATTCCGTCGTTTGTGCAATGAGTGTTTACAAGACTATTGATTTTTCACGATACTCCTCTATTAAGATCGGCCCGACTGTTGATGTTTTTGTCATTGAACAAGGGCATAAACACGATCTTCACGACGCGTACCTGATCGGTGGTGCCAACAACCTGCTGCTCTCACCCACACCGCCGCCGCTCATGATGCTCTCAAAACAGTATGATTACATATATATACAAAACGGCCGATTAGTTATTGGTGCAGCAACGCCCGGTGGCAAGGTGGTTTCATTTTGTAAACGGCACAATATTGCCAACTTTGAGTTTATGGCGCATCTTCCCGGTACGGTCGGTGGCATGATCAAGATGAATGCCGGTCTCAAAGAGTGGGAAATCTTTAAGCATCTGTATGCTCTGAAACTTGCGAGCGGCTATTGTCTTAAAGAAGATATTGTACACGGTTACCGCTACTGTTGTCTGGATTCAGTCGTCTATGAGGCACAGTTTCATATGGAGACGGGTTTTAATGCCAAACATCTGGAGTTGTTTCGTTCGATGCGGAGCAATCAGCCCAAAGAGTCCAGCGCGGGAAGCTGTTTTAAAAACCCCAAAGGGGATTATGCCGGACGCTTGATCGAGGCCGTCGGTCTTAAAGGGGTACGTCGTGGGGCAATGGCATTTAGCGAGCTTCATGCTAACTTTTTAGTCAATTTCGGCGGTGGAACATTTGAAGATGCCACCAGCTTGATCGTGCTGGCACAAGAGCGTGTTCAGGAGAAGTTTGGCATCTGTTTAGAGAGAGAAATTGTTGTCTTAGACAGAAATGAGCATGCTAAAATGACGTAAAAAATATTTTTTTACTTGACTATTTACGTCACAACTTGCTACAATGACGATGAAATTATAGAAATAAGAGAGGTTTTATCGTTACTATGATTATAAGCTATATTCGTCCCGACAAACATTTTGACGGTGTCTATGAGCAGTTGAAATACATCAATCTGTATGCGGAACAACAGGCATTGGAGATTGATTATGAGTATATTGATCACAAGTCACAAAACAAACCGTTATTGCAACGTGAAGAGTTGGTGACATTTTTGCGTTCTAAAAAATCTGATATTTTGATTATTTATGATGTTTGGACCTTGAGCAGTCACATTGATGACTTGGTACAGATGTTCAGCTGTCTGTTAAAAAACAACATGACGCTGCATATTGTCAAACCCTCAGTGATTATCAATCAGCAAAGCGATATTATGTTAGTGCTGGGACTTATTGATCAGTTACGTCAGAAGCTTCAAGACGAGAGCAAGAAATCCATTGGCAGACCCAAAGGGAGTCGTTCATCGTCAAAGTTCGATAAATATCAAGAGGATATTCTGAGATTTTTACGTGAAGAGTGGACGGTGAGCGAAATGGCACGTACTCTCAATGTCAGCCGCAGTTCCTTAAAAGATTATATTGAATCACGTGAATTAAAAGAGGTGGCAACGGCTACCGCATTGCCGCATTGCCCCAAAGAGGCTATTAGTAAAGTTATTGGTGCTATTGAGTGTCCAAAAATTCAATCAACAACAGGAGAATAACGTATGTCAGATACAGAACATGTCGCAGTGAAAAAAACCCCGTTTCGATACAAACGGTACTACTTTTATATTTTTGTTACCATCATGTCTTTGGTGATACCATGGATTACCATAGATGGGAATCACCTCTTCTTATTAAGTTTTGATAAGTTAAAACTTCATCTTGCTTTTATTCAATTTGATATGCAAGAACTGTATTTGATGCCATTTTTGTTAATGCTGCTTTTTATTACCATTTTTGGTATGACGGTTCTCGGCGGTCGGGTTTTTTGCGGATGGGTGTGTCCGCAGACGATTTTTCGCGTCATCTATCGGGATCTGATTGAAACAAAGCTGGTTGGATTGCGCAAACGTATTAAAAACAAGCAGCAAGAGCCTGATATGAGCAAGCTTGAAAACAAGATCAAAAAAGCGATTGCCGTAAGCATCTGGGTTGTGCTCTCGTTTATTGCCGCATCCAATCTGATGTGGTATTTTGTACCGCCTGAGGACTTTTTTACCTATTTACACAATCCGATGGATCATATGATTTTATTCGGTACCGTTTTGGTAACGGTAGCTTTTTTACTTTATGATATTGTCATACTCAAAGAGAACTTCTGTATCTATGTTTGCCCCTATTCGCGTATTCAGTCGGTATTGTATGATGACGACACCGTCATGGCTATTTACAATCCGCATCGTGGCGGCGATATTTACGATGAGCATAAACACAAGCAGTTTAGCAAACAAAAAGATCTTTTAGCAGCCAACCCCAATGCCGAGTGTACGGCGTGTGAGAGTTGTGTAACCGTCTGTCCGACCCATATTGACATTCGAAAAGGGTTGCAGTTAGAGTGTATTAACTGTTTGGAGTGTGTCGATGCCTGTGTAACGGTTATGGGTAAACTTGGCAAAGAGAGTCTTATTACATGGTCGAGTGAAAAAGAGATTATTGAGCAAAAAGGGAAGACCAACTTTTTTCGACCGAAAATTATTGGTTATATTGCCATACTGGTCATCATCACGGTCATTTTAGGCATGATGGGAACGACCAAAGAGTACATGCTGCTTAATATTAACAAAGAAGAGGGACGCCTTTACAGTGTCAAGCGTATCAGTGACGATGTGGTTCATGTAGAGAATGCCTATGTCTTTTTGTTGCAAAATACATTGAGTGTACCGCATAAATACTATTTTGACGTGATCGCTCCCGAGGGTATGGAAGGTAAAATTAAAATTAAAAAACCATCGGCTCCGTTTACGGCAAATCCGGCTACGAAAAAGAAAAAGGTCGTCATTTTATACACCGATGAGGTATTGGTAGAGAACGATCGTAAAGATACAATCATTCCGATTACCATTAAAGCGTATGCCTTGGATGATAAAGAGAAAGTGGTTGTGTATCGTCAATCAACGTTTGTCTATCCGCGTATTGATATTGTAAAACACGCGCCATAGCAAGGGGAAATCATGCTTTTCCCTTGAGAAAAGCAGTGTACGATTTACATGTAAATCTTCAGACCTAAATGCTCCGATTGGCAAACTGGTTGAGTTTGTCTTTGACATGTTGATCGGCCATATCGAAACTCCATTCGGGTTCCCAGACCACCTCTGCTTTGCAGGAAGCGGCGTTTGTATGCTTCATGACGGCCTCTTCAACCCACTGTATCATCATCTGATGCAAGGGGCAGGCACGTGTTGAGAGTGTCATGGTGACATGAACATTATTCTCATCATCAATGACAGCGTCGTAAATAAGCCCCATCTCCACCAAATTAAAACCGACTTCCGGGTCAATGACCGTACTAATGGCCTGAAAGACCTCTTCTTTGGTAACGTTATTCATGTTAAAGTACTTCCTTTCCGTAGTGCATCATGGTATAAACGGCGTAGAGCAAAAAAGAGCCGCCGACAACCAGTACGGAGACTCCGCCGTAGAACAGCGTATTGGAGTGTACCAGTAAAGCGATGCCGACACTGCCCGTACCGATAGCGGTACAATACATTTGCATGGTGGCTTCGCGTAGCGGAACCATCTCGTGTAACATGGGAACATCTTGTTTGCCGACAAGCGGTGCATAGCGTTCGAACCAGACTAAAAAAGGGATGATCTTATACAGATGCGATGTAATGAGAAACCCGACAAAGCCTACGGTCACAAACCATCCGCCACTCATCAGAAAACGCTCGCCGCCACCAAGCAGATAAATGCTGAACAACAGCAGTGAGAGCGCGAGTGACATAAAAGCAATAGCGAGTGATTTTGCCCAAATATCATTTTCTTTGCGTGCCCGTTTGCGTTCAATCAGGTAAATTTGGTAACCGTAGCTCACGACTGAGGCAAAAACGGCTACTATACCGGCATAAGAAAGCAGGAGCAATGAGAGCAGTGAGCCGACAATGATGATACTGACACCGCCGACCATGAGGCGGTATGCCCACAATATCGGCTGATCATTAAAACCGTGCGAGAGTCCGAACATCGGCAACAGTATCATGGAGAGCCCCATAATAGTCAGCAAGACATAGCCTCCGAACACGGCATATACATGTGCTTGAAGCCATGGCTGCGGATCAATCTCAAGAACACCGCCAAAAGAGAGCGCCATTATAAATCCGCTAAGAATACCCACAAGTAAAAAAATATTACTCGCTTTGATGCTGCTGATGACTACAGAACGTCGTTCTCCTCGGCGCAAGGTTGCAAAGAGATCCGCAGCAAAAACAACCATACTCAACAGTACCAACAGGCCGCCGTACGGCAACAGCACCGGAAGTGTGAAAAAACCTGTGACCATGATAAGGGTGCCCAAAGTGAGTAGCGGCCAGATAATATAGAAAAAATCGACGGCGGCATGTCCTACTTCGATAACTACCGGAACGAGCTGTGCCATAGCTCCGAAAATTGTCATCATCACAAACCCCAGTAAAAAGAGGTGCATCCAACCCACCGTTGTCAGCTGAGAGAATGTTGCCGTACTTTCAAACGAAAACAGCAACAGCATACTCAGACCGTAACATAAAACTCCTATAAGAAAAAAAGGGGCAATAAGACGAAACGGCGGAGCGAAATCACGGGTAATATTCATTGCTAATGGCAGCTGGTATCGCTAAGATCAGCTTTACTGCTTGCTCCCTCAATGTAGCTAAAAACTATTTTTACCTTGCCCTCTTCAATATCGTGAATCTCATACGAAAAGTTCTCCCCGATTTTAGAGAAAAGACCTCCGGGCGCTTTGTGATTAATCATAACCAGTTTTTTGTTGCTGCCGTCAAGCAACTTTAGCCCTGCCATAGCATTCACCATGGGTTCAGGCGGTCCGGTCATTGAAGAGTCGAATTGGTAGAAAGTTGTATTACCGTCTTGGTAGGTGTAAAAATCAACGGTTGCTCCGGCTACATCGATTTTCTGTGCATTCTCAGGTAAATTCATCGAGACATCTCCTTGGCATTCATCTGTAAAAGTGTACACCAATACCTAAGACCAATTAATTGATATGTATCAACAAAAGTGCGTAAATAACAGGATTTAAATGGTTTCAATACGTAATAATTTGGTTTTTCCTACCATAAGATCGATACTCATGACAATCCGCTTGAAAACGCTCTCTTGGCGGTACTGTAAATTATGTTTTTGACAGATCTCTTTGGTGATGGGTTGCATTCTCTGGTAAAAACTCTGCGGCATGTTGGGAAAGAGATGGTGCTCAATCTGGTAATTTAAAAATCCGTGTAAAAAATCGATAAAATCCGAACCGGTATGGTAGTTGACACTTCCCATAATTTGACGCAGATAAAACTCTCCTTGGCTTTGGTGCGGTTCGCTGAACATGTAAATGTCTTCTGCAGAGTGGTTGGGAACAATCACTAAAAAAGAGTGCAGGTTGGCAAAAAATTCAGCAAGCAGAAAAATGATGAGCGTTCCTGTGACTGCGCTCCAGCCAAAAGGTAAAAACAGTAGCGGAATGAGAATAAATTTAATGAAGGCATACGGCAACATATAGCTTTTCCAAAGTTCAAAACCGTTTTTGGTAAACGGGTTGTATTCATACGAACGTACTTCGGGCTCTTTACGTTTACGACGCTCTTTATTTTCTAAAATCAGCAGGGTGTTGGGTGCGTAGTAGGTAAATTTCCAGGTTCCGGCAAAAGCGTAAATAATAATATAACGCAGCCACATCGGCGTGTTGGACTGAATGAGCCACTGCAGATTTTTTTCGACATTATCCGGATCCTCATGTTCGCCGAGATGGTAGTGGTGCATAATATTGTGTTCATACTCCCATGCTTCGGGTTTTATCCAGTCCAACCAGTGCCAATAGCGCCGCCATCCCCGTGCATAACCGGCTTTGGTGTAGTGGTAGGGAATGCCGGGAACTTTGTCATAGGCACCGTGTAAAATAGGATGGGTTACGTTGGCCCAGCGTGAAACGTTCCCAATACCCAGCAACAGTGCCGCTACCAGTGCCGTTACCCAAAATGCCAAACCGCTCAGGCCAAAATAGGCAATGACAACAGTGAGAATAAATCCCGATGCGGTGCACATTCTGCCCCAACGTTCCAACTTTAAAAGATGCTGGTAGTCTTCCCAGGTCGGGTCGCCAATGGTTGCTTTAATGGTTTCAATATCGCGTTGAAGCTGCTCTTTGTCGATGTCGTGGTAGGGTGTGTAAGATTGTTGCACGCTAAAAGCCCTTTATCTATAGAAAATGGTGAAATAAAAACGGAATTGTATAGTAAAAAAACTTGTTTACATGTAAATTACGAAATAAGCATCATCAGTAAAATACCGTTAAGTCCTAAAAGAAGAAAAAATGCCGTTTTGTAAAATTTTAACGGGTCACGTTCAAGCAACGGGGCATCTTTTTTGTAAAACGGTTTGACGTTTTCGGGTGATTTTAACTCGTAAAAAAACTCCGAATAGTGCTGATAGCGGTTGTTCGGATCGACAGCGATTGTACGTAAAATAATAGCGTCAAACCAGTCGGGAATATTTTTGTTGTAGTGACTCGGCGGCTTGGGTGTTTTAAACGTAGGGGTCTGAAACGGCTCAATCTCTCCATAAGGAAACTTTCCGGTGAGTGCCCAATAGAGGGTTACGCCGATGGAAAACAGTTCGGTCGATTCATTAATATTGCCGCCGCTAAAGCGCTCCGGTGCCAGATAGCTCGGTGTTCCGGCACGGCTGTCGGTGGAGAAAATTTCGACTATGGAGCCGAAGTCCACCATTTTAAAGACGGTTCCTGCCGAATCTGCTTCACGATAGACAATGATGTTTTCGGGCTTAATATCACCATGCACCAATCCTAAATGCAGGAGGTGGGCTTCGGCTTTATGCAGAAATTTTGCCAGTGCAATGGCGTTATCGACGGAGAGATGTTTGTCGCCCAAAAATTCAATCAGGTTATTCCCTTCAATCAATTCCATAAGGTAGTAGCGTACGGTACGTTTTTGCGGTACCCATGCTTTTCCGAAGGAGCGGTGGTTGATCTGTTTGGCATACCATGCTTCGCGGACGAACTCGTCCAGATCATGTGCATCATCGGCGCTCATTGGAAACTTCATGACCAGCATGGTCTCTTTTTTACGGACTTTCCAGATACGTTCATGCTGCATCATCGGTTCAATCAGCTCGTAGCCGTCGATGAGGTCTCCTTTTTTCGGCGATTCGGGAATGGGGAGATTAAGATTTTTGAGTGCACATATTTGACTGAGACTTTCAACGGTAAAGATCTGCATGGAGGCGTCGTCGCGCTCATGATCTTTATGGCCTTTGGTAATGGCATTGACAATGAGTTTGGCGCTGAGTCCTTTGCAGAGCTGTTCATGCAGTGTCGAGGTGTCGGTAAGGTTATAGACTCCGTCACTGCAAAGAACGAGACGATCACCGACGGCTATGGTAGTGACGGTAACGGCAGGGTCAATATTTTCACTCAAACCGCAGGCTTGCGTGAGGACGTGACTCATATCTTCTTCATCCATAACATGATCATCGCTCAACAGTTCCAGTGTGTCGTGATGCTGCAGATAGATATGTGAATCGCCCAAATTGAGTGTGTAGAGCTGATCGCCTTCAATCACGGCGACACAAAGCGTTGTCAGCAGCTCAATCTGCTCATACTGTGTCATGGACTCTTTAAAAAGAATGCGGTTAATGTGTTTGGTAAACGAGATAAGCGTCTGCTCAATGGTCCAGTTTGTCGGACGCGTTTTAAACTGGTCAATGAAAAACTTTACCGTCTGGCGCGCTGCGGCACCGCCACGTTTGGCACTGCCGACACCGTCACACAGTACGGCGATGAGCAGCTCGTTGTCAATCAGCTCATACGCGCAGGCATCATCACCCTTGACATCGGCGGCTTTGGGAAGAATAAATTCAGAAGCACGAACTTTTAGCATCTGCTACCCTTTTGTGTTACATGTAAATTGCCCTATTGTAGCAAAAGGAGACGATGTTTGCATCAAATAGTGGTGAAAAAGTAGACAAAATTACTTTGAGGGAGTATGATTGCAGATGATGAAAACAAAAGTAACAAAGATAGTTAAAGATCCGAAAGTTAAAGAGGCGGTTCGCTCCATGAAACCGACCAAAACGATCTGGGGATTTTTGGGAGTCGTACTCTTTTTTATTGTACCTGAGCTTATTGCTTTTGGGTGGGGTGAATCGATTACCCGTTTCGCGCAGGAGGCACAACTCCATAGTGACGGCGAAGCCATGAAAGCGTACTATAAAGCCTTGGTGTTTCTTTTTGAAGACGGCGGAAGCTGGATAAATTTGGGTATTGGAGTGGCATTTTTAGTTTGGCTGTTTGTCTAAAGAGCCCGTGGCGGGACGAGCTTTTTAGTAAGAAGGACTAAATGCGTCCGCCTGCAGCTGCACCCCATGTGGTTCTCCAGCGGGTTTTCACAAAGCTGATACCGGCAATGGCAATGAGAACGACTGCGGCAAAGATTAAAAAACCGGCTGTATAGCCGTCGAATGCACCTTTGGACCATCCGAGTGTCTTAATCAATGCGGTTCCGCCCAATCCACCGGCACACCCGACAATACCGGTCATAATACCGATATCTTTACCAAACCGTTGCGGTACGAGCTGAAAGACCGCGCCGTTTGCCATCCCCAGATTGGCCATAATTAAAAAGAGTACCAAAATAGCAACATAAAACGGTAATTCAACGAGCGCGCTGGTGCTTACCAACAGTGCCACCATGCCGTAGAAAATGTAGAGCGATTTAATACCGCCCATTTTATCGGCAATCCCGCCGCCGACAGGGCGAAGTACCGCACCGGCAAAAATACAGAGCGCGCCGAAGTAACCGGCAACGACTTTTACATTGCCTTCATCTAAAAAGTCTAGACCAAAAGCGCTCATGTCAGCTTGGTACGTATTCATTAAATAGACTTTCATATAGCCCGCGAATCCGACAAATCCGCCAAAACTGATGGCATAAAACAAGGAGAACCACCACGTGTCTTTATCTTTGAGCAGTTTGCCGTAATCTTTGAGTTTTTTCGGGTTGGCCTGATAGACGGACTCCGGTGCATCTTTGGCAATAAACGCATAGGCGACAAAGGTTACGATTGCCATGACCGCACCGACGAGAAATACGGCATCCCAGCCCCAAAGTTCGGCAATTTTCGGTGCAAACAAGAAGTCAATAACGACACCGATATTTCCCGCACCTGCAATGCCCAGAACAACGCCTTGGAGTTTTGGCGGATACCACTGCCCTGCCTGCGGCAGTGCCACGGCAAAAGAGGCCCCGGCAAACCCAAGGCCGAGGGCTACGATCAACAGGGCATTGTAGGTAATGTTTTCACCCATCAAATAGGCGGTCAATAATGAGGCAATAACCACCGACTGTGCCAAAAGTGCCGTCATTTTAGGACCGAGCTTATCGACTCCAAATCCCAACACAATCCGCAAGATGGCACCCGATAAAATAGGTAACGAGAGCAGCGTTGCCTTTTCTCCTGCTGTCATTAAATGACCGTTTAGCGCCAATGCCTCGGTAATTTCCGTACTTAACGGTCCGAGCATTGTCCAGACCATAAAACTCACATCGAAATATAAAAAAGCCATGAACAGCGTCGGTGCGTGTCCTTCACCTTTTAAATCTTTAAATCCTGCCATGTAAAATTCCTTTAACGCATGTTGTAATTGTTTGGGGGAATTATAATAGATATAAGCGCCAGAGAGAGCAAGAGTTGTGATTAAAAAATAATCAATAAGTAAATCTTATGGCCTTGAAAATATGATTAAAAAATAAGCAACAGAGGAATTTACATGTAAAATGAACCCGCTATAATTTTGAATATAATAGTAACTAGTAATATAGTAAAGACGAGGAACAGCGTGCAAACAACCCCTTTAGAAAATTTTATAGAGTATAAAGCTCAAACCGGTATGCAGTGCGGGAATTACGCCATTGACGTACCGCCGCTTAATGCGGGTGAGCAGTACCGATTTCATTTTGATGCAACGGCATGTGTAGGGTGCCGTTGCTGTGAAGTGGCATGTAACGAGCAGAACAATAATCCGGCCGATGTCAAGTGGCGCCGTGTCGGTGAGATGGAGGGCGGTGTATTTCCTCAGGTGATGCAGCTGTTTAACTCAATGAGTTGTAATCACTGTATCGATCCGGCATGTCTTATTGGCTGTCCGACTGAGAGTTATATTAAAATAGAAGCTACCGGGATTGTCGTTCATGATGATGAAACATGCATCGGATGCCAGTACTGCACATGGAACTGTCCCTACGGTGTGCCGGTCTATCATGAAGAGCGTCATATTGTTACCAAGTGCCACATGTGTCATGAACGGCTTGATGTCGGGCAGTCTCCGGCATGCGTGCAGGCGTGTCCATCAGGTGCCATTATGATTGAGACGGTCAATATTGAGAGATGGACAAGTGAGCAGATGGATGATCAGGGCAATATGCCGTACCTTCCCGATGCACGTCTGACCAATGCAACGACCCGCTATACGCTTCCTGAAAACTTGGAGGCGGTAATGGACGACATGATTGAACGTGATGAACACCTCTTGAAGCCTGCGCACTCAGAACTTCCGCTTGTTTTTATGACGGTATTGACCCAAGTGTCGCTGGGGGCATTTGCGGCACTGATGCTGGGGAATGTATTGAGTCTTTTTGGTTTAAGCACACCCAATTGGGTCATGGCCGTTGCGGCACTGATTCCCGCCGCTTTGGGCTTGCCGCTTTCGGCACTGCATCTGGGACGGCCGCTTCGTGCTATGACGGCAATGAAAAACATTAAAACCTCATGGCTCTCCCGTGAAGCATTGGCATTGGGAATATTTGTCGGTATGATGACTCTCAATGTTCTTTGGTATGCCATAGGCATACCCAAAGGGTTACATGTAATATTTGAATTATTGACTTTGGGCGTAGGTGTGTACGGTATTTATGCGCAGTCCATGATTTATCGTATTGCGGCGCGTCCCTCATGGAATCGTATGACCACAAACCTGAAGTTTTTCGGTGTGGGATACGTCGGTTTTACTCTGATGGCTCTGGTCGCACTGATGCAGCATGTTGAGAGTGCGGTAACGCCACTGCTGGCAACGGCACTGGTAGCGGCGGCGGCACAGGCTTTTTTCAGTTATGAAGATCGTCGAACTTTGAAAAAGAATGGAGCGTATGCCTACCAACTGCAACGCACCTTGCGTCTGTATCGTGAGTTGTTTTCACGACAGGTAACAATACGTGCGGTTATGTTTGTTGTCGGTGCCTTGCTGATGCCGTTGCTGGTGCTTGTTTTAGCGGGTGCCGGTGCACATACTGCTGCGGTTGCGGTGCTGATTTTGAGTATTGTATTAAGTATGGGGAGTGAGTTGGTTGACCGCTTTTTATTTTATGCAACTGTGGTACCCTTAGGGATGGCAGGTTCATTTTTTGTAGGAAAACAGCGATGATAAAAACAGTAAAAAACTTTCTAGGTCTGGACATTCAAGAAGCACGATACAAGCTGAGTAACGATCCGCAATTCGGCATGATCAGTGATGCAAAAAAACCCGATAAATGGGTCCTTTCTACCTGTGGATACTGCGGAGTGGGGTGCGGTCTGTATATTGGCGTCAAAAACGGTGAAGCACTCTATACCAAAGGCAACCCCAAACATGCCGTCAATATGGGTACGCTCTGCCCCAAAGGGCTCAGTGAGCATCAGCTCTTGAACTCTCCCGAGCGCATAGTGCATCCTCAAATACGTAACAACGGTGTGTTGCAAGATGCGAGTTGGGAAGATGCTTTCAAGAAGGTGAGTGCTACATTTAAACAGATTACCGATACTTACGGCTCCAAAGCGATCGGCATTATCTCAACAGGGCAGATGCTTACCGAAGAGTTTTATGCTTTAGGAAAGTTGGCACAGTTGGGATTGCGTACCAATAATTTTGACGGCAATACGACGTTGTGCATGGCTTCGGCAGTGATGGGCTACAAACAGTCATTGGGTTCTGATGGAGCGGTAGGCAGCTATGAAGACTTTGAAGAGGCTAACGTTATTGTGCTTATCGGTGCCAATATTGCCGACAATCATCCCATTTTAAAACTCCATATTGCCAAAAACAAAAAGAAGCCCAAAATTATTGTTATTGATCCCAGAGCTTCGAAGACATCACAGATGGCTGATCTGTTTGTACCGCTTCGGCCGCGTACCGATCTGGCGCTTCTCAATGGTTTGGCATACATTATTATTGAACAGGGATGGGAAAATCAGGATTACATTCAAGCCAATACCAACGGCTTTAAGGCACTGAAAAAATTTCTTCGGGATTACCCGCCGCAGGAGGTGGCCAATATTACCGGTATTGACGTGAAGACACTGTATGAGTTGGCACGTCAGTATGCGTCACAAGAGGCGGTATTGACGGCATGGACTATGGGTGTGAACCAGTCTGCCATGGGAACCGATACGGTGAGTGCCATTATTAACCTGCACCTGCTCACCGGAAAAATCGGTACGCCCGGAAGTGGACCGTTTAGTATTACGGGTCAGTGCAATGCGATGGGAACACGCGAAAGCGGGTTTACCTCATCGCTTCCGGGATATCGCAACTTTGGTGACATGGAAGCGGCACGGGAGTATGCCGAGATTGTAAACATCCCCGTAGAGAGGGTTCCGACCGAACGCGGTTACAAATATGCCGAGATTATCGATGCGATTGATCGGGGTGAAATTAAAGCGTTATGGGTGGTGGCAACCAATCCGCTGGTTAGTTTTCCCGACCAGGAAAAGTTGCGTAACACGTTGAAAAAGCTCGATATTTTGGTGGTGCAAGATGCTTTTATGTCCGATACCGCAGAGGTGGCCGATGTTCTCTTCGCTGCGGCGACATGGGGCGAGAAAGAAGGTACTTACACCAATTCGGAGCGACGGGTTAACCGTGCCAACAAAGCGGTAGAACCCCGTGGCACGGCAATGAGTGATTTTGATATTTTTCTTGAGTTTTCCAAATATTTTGAAGGTGTCAATGCGTTAATTTATCCAAACTGGAGTGCGCCTGTCGATGCCTTTAACGAGTGGAAAGAGGTAAGCCGCGGCAGACTGTGCGACTATTCGGGAATTACCTATGATATGCTTGAGACACACGGCGGTATTCAGTGGCCGTGTAATGAGGAGCGACCCATGGGAACAAAACGGTTGTACGGTGAAGGAATGCCATTTCGAACTCCCGATGCTAAAGCCAATTTTACGACATCAGCGTGGTTTCCGATGCAAGAGGCGGTCTGTGCCGAATTTCCGCTTGTTTTAAATACCGGTCGTACCGTAGAACAGTGGCATACGCGCACCAAAACGCGAAGTATCGATATTTTAAATGATCTTGCCCCCGAAGCTTGGGTTGACATCAACCCAAGCGATGCCGCGCTTTTACATGTAAAAAGCGGTGATCGTATTGCGCTCTCAAGCCCGCGCGGTAGAGTAGAGGACGTGGTCGTTAAAGTGACACAAACCGTAGCACCCGGAACGGTTTTTGTACCGTTTCATTTTAATACGCAGTTGGTCAATCGTCTGACACAGACCGAAGTCTGCCCAAAATCGGGTGAGCCCAACTTTAAGCAGACGGCAATTCAGCTGCACTCTTTGAAAGTTCCTGAAGGGATTCG
>Ga0256840_1000642_pt1 | contig 35027 bp, 26 predicted proteins | sample 355202metaG_FD_185969 | JGI IMG/M metagenome (GOLD analysis project Ga0256840, IMG submission 185969) | Hydrothermal vent microbial communities from Mid Atlantic Ridge, Atlantic Ocean - 355-202 | ecosystem: Environmental > Aquatic > Marine > Hydrothermal vents | place: Atlantic Ocean: Mid...
GAAAAGAAAAAAAGCGCAAATTACTCTCCAGAAATTCTCTATAATATCTTCACGTTGAGGTTTGACGGCGAGGTGATATCAATAGCGTTGTGATAGCTGTGAATCGCTTAACCTGACGGCTATGCAGTCGCCCCCTGCTTCCGGCGGCAGGGGGACAGCCTGTCCTCCTGCCAGGTCATACTGGGTCCGGGTGATCAACTCATCCTTCATCATCTCGTTGAGGTCCTTGAAATAGGCCGAATACCCGGAGACCCGCACCAGCAATTCCGGATAGTCCTCCGGATGCTTCTTCGCATCGAGCAGGGTCTCGTAGGTCATGATATTGAACTGCACCTGGTGGCCGCCGGCCCGGAAGTAGGCCTCGATGGTATCGGCGAACCGCTCCGCCATCAGGGCAAGGTCCTCCCGGGGCGTATACTTGATGTTGAGTGCCCAGCCACCGGGGATCTCGGCCCCGCCCAGCTCAGCCACCGAGTTCAGGCAGGCGGTCAGTTCCGGAGCCGCGCCCGAGACCGGTGTAATGCCACTGGAAAAGACGCGTCCCGCCTTCCTGCCATGGGGCAGGGCGCCACTGATACCACCCAGACCGGCATGGTTGGTCATGGTCCAGTAGGAGGGCCGGTAGGGACCGCCACGGTAATTGGTAAAGGACTGATACTTTGCAAAGAGATGCTGCACCAGGTTGCGGGCGTTCTTGCGGGCGAGCGGGTCCTCGGTGCCGTACCTGGGAGTCCGGTTCTTCAGGTAGAGGCGCATCTTTTCGCCCTCGGGCCCGGCAAAATCGGAGCTGACGCCTTCGAGCAGTTCAGCAAAGCTGTACTTTCTGTCGATGTACACGGCCTGCTCGATACTGTTGAGGGAATCGACCACGTCGGCAAAGCCGATATGGGTGGCACCGGAGGAATTATAGAGCGCGCCGCCCCGTATCAGGTCCCTTCCCTTGTCCATCGGGCCGACAAACAGGGCGGAGAGCAGTGGCGTGGGCAGGATCTCCTGATGCACGGCGCCCATGTACTCGTTGAGCTCCACGGCCTGGTCGATGAGCCAGTCCAACTGGACCTTGAAGACCTCCCAGAATTCCCCGAAACTGCCGAGGGTTGCCGGGTCCGGCGTCTCGGGACCGATCTGTTCCTCGCCGGTGACCGGTCTCCTGCCCCTGAACAGGGCCATCTCCAGGGGGGCGGCCAGGTTGAACATGATGGAGCTCGAGGCCGGGTAGTCACGGCCGTTACTGACCAGTTCCACGCAACCGACAATGGCATAATCGCGGGCATGCCCGGGCCTCTCGCCCTGCCCCTGAAGGGCTGTGATGTTGGCATGATCGTTGTAAAAGGCGGGAACGGCCCTGGTGTTGAGGATCACCTCGGAGACCCGGCGGCAGTACTCCTTTGCATTTTTTTCGTAATTGTAGCGGGCATTGACGTTCGGGTCGCGGATGCGCAGCAGTTCGGTGGCCCGCAGCATGATGTAGGTGAGGTCGTTGACCGCATCCTCTCCATTCTCGTCGACCCCGCCCAGGGTGATGGCCGGCACTGTGCCGGCACCGCCGAACATCTCTTCCGAGGCCTCGGGCACCATGGTGACGTTATCGGCGATCTTCAGCCAGAGGCAGCCGACCAGCTCGATGGCCCGGGCCACGTCCATCCGCCCCTCCTCGATGTCCCTGCGGTACCAGGGATAGAGGATCTGGTCCAGGCGGCCGGGACTCATGGCCATGTTGATGTTCTCGGCATGGATCCCCACCTGACAGATCCAGATGGCGTTGAGCGCCTCCCGGAAGGTGGCGGCCGGACCGGCCGGAACCTTTCGGCAGATGTCGGCCATGGTTGCAAACTCTTTTTTCATCTCCGGGTCATCGGTCACCCCGGCCAGTTGGGCGGCCTCGTCGGCCAGAGTTGCAGCATGGGCCAGGACGCCCTCCAGGGCGATCCGTACGGCCCGGTAGAAATCCGCCCGGCCCTCCTCCCCTTCACCTTGCGCCAGGACCTCCTTTTTCGCGGCATCTTCCATGATCCCGCTCAGGCCCTGCTCCAGCATTGTCCGGTACCAGGGCACGCAGTGGGAGATACAGCCGGCCTTGGAGGCGATGAAGAAGACCAGGTTTTCAAAGAGCTGCAGGCAGCGGGGATTGTTGTAGCGGCTGCGGGTTATCTCGATCACGTTGCGGTCCATCCAGAAGGGGAAGATCTCGAAGTTGAGCTCCCCGGCATCCTCGGGGTCAAGCTTCTGGGGATTCTTCTTCCGCTCGCTCACCACCTCCAGTTCCGGCCACAGGTAGAGGGCAAAGAACTCGGGAAAAAGCGGGGCTCCCAGGGGCTTGCTGGTGGTGGATCCGGCCAGCAGGTTGCAGTCGTGGAACCGGGCACTCTTCCGCTCGAGAAAGTAACGTATCGTCTTGGCCCGCCGCACCTCGGGCGTGTCGTCCGGATCATCGTGATAGCGCAGGTACCGGGTGATGTACCGGGCCCGCTCGATACAGATCTCGGGTGTTCTGGCAAAGGCTTCCCTGCGAAGTGCCGCCAGTCGAGGCAGGGTATCCAGCGTATGCTGCTGCAGACGGATATCATCAAGTGTTATGGCAGCCATACGGAACCTCCGGCAATCTGGTTGAAAGCAAGCCGGCACAGGCGGCCCGCCAGGTCTTCACTTACCTCTTGCACGCTCGTACCTGCTGCCTGCGTGAAGGCGCTCAATCCCCGTGATCAGGCAGCGTCGAGATGGTTATTCCTGCCAGGTGTCCAGCCGGATGGCACGGCGATGATACTCCCAGGCATCATCCATGAGCAGGAAGTAACCGAACAGCTGGTAGCGGTATTCTTCCGGATCCACCGAGGAGCGATAGGGTACATCCAGGGCCGTGGCATAGATGAGCTGACCGAGGAACAGGCCGTCCGCGATCTCCACCAGTTCATCCAGGCAGAAGCCGATGGGTGCGGGACCGCCGATCAGGGGGTAGCGGTAGTGGAACTGGAAGACCTTTTTTTTCCCCTTGCCGCCGCTGTTCACGGGCAGGATCGAATCCCGGCCCGAGACACCGAGGAAGATATAGCCCTGGCGGGCAAAAGGCGAGGGACCGGCCTCGGAGATCGCCTGCAGGGACGGATCAGGCTCACGGTAGTTCATGTCGATGATCCTGAACAGGGCATCGGCAGCCACGATACGCCGATCCTGGATATTGCAGCCGTCCACCCAGTGGTTACGGGCCTCCTCTTCCCAGAACTCGCGATCCGCCGCTCCCATGCCTCCGTCCCACGGCCCGTCCCGGAGATGCTCTGCATACAGGCCCGGCTGCGCCCAGTGATGGCCGGCCGCCTTCCTGACCAGTTCGTAATGGGGCCGGGAGGCCAGAAACATCTTCAGTTCACGGACCCGCTCCGGGTAGCGCTCCGCCAGGTCGTCCGACTCGTCAAGCAGCATGCTCAGCTTACGTCCGCTGATCTTCTCAAAGGATTTGCCAGCCCAGGGAAAGATATACTTTCCGATGGAGTGCCAGACCAGGTCCAGCACATTGGGCAGATGCACATTTCCGGCCAGCATGGCACCCAGGGCACCGGGAAAGACCAGGGTCTCGGCCGGCCTTCTGTCCGGGTCCGGACAGAAGGTGTCGCGAAACCCCAGGTGCAAGTTGAGATTGGCACCGTGGTAGAAATCAAAGCCGCGGGCCACCTCGCTGACGCCGTACCAGTCGCGCGGCTCGCTGCCGTCGACACGGCAGTTGTAGCCCCGGGAGCCGTGGCCCCGGAAAAGACCATTCTCCACCCGGGGCGCGATACCACTGCGAAACAGCCGGTTGAACTTCTCGAAGTGAACCAGCCGGTCATCAAGCGCGCTCTGCGCCGAGACCTCGCGGCTGATCCGGGCCAGCATCTGGAGAATCGACTCGCCCGGCTGCAGCAGCTCGCGCACGTCACCATCCTCCGGCCTGGGTGAGTCCCCTGTCAGGAAGGTGGTGAACTTGGTACGCAGGCCCTCGTTATCCTCCCAGCCCTGCACCCAGTCCGTGATCTCCGGCCAGCTTCCGGGCCTGCTGCCGGCAGGAGGCCGCATTGGCAATGGTTCCTCACGGTCATAGCCCAGCTCGTGGTAACCGGATTCACCCCGCCGGGGCCGCAGTTGCGGAAAAGCGGTGTCCGCGTAGACCTTGTCGGCAAAGGCCGGATCCATCATCAGGAAGTAGCCGTTGTTCCGGTAGCCGTAGTCCACGGAGGACTCACCCGTGTAGGGCTGGCCCAGTTCGATGCGCCGGTCCGGATCGGTCGCATGCGGCAGGGCACCGAGACTGAAGTGACGCGTGGCAAAGACAAGCTGCCCCAGGTAGATACCCTCGTCGATGCGCACCAGTTCGTCAATCAGCAGGGTCATGGGAAAGGCGGGATGGAGGCGGGGCCAGCGGTAGTTGAGCTGAAAGACCCGGCGGCCGTTCATCTCCGGCACCACCGAGACACCCCGGTTGGCCAGGAAGATGCCGCCGGTCCTGGAGTAGGGAATATTCTTTTCCTTCTCGAGATGTTCGGCCAGCAGACGGCCGCCGAACATCTCGTCATCGGTTGACTGCGGCCTGGGCCGCAGGTTCCACAGCCTGGTCAGGACCGGCAGGCCCAGTCCCTGGATGATATCGGGGTCCGCCGGTTCGCGGAAAAAATTGCGGCCGATACGGGTGGTTCGGGGATCGTAGGCCTCAAGCATCGCACTGTTGTTGCCTGTCCTGTCAGCCACCATTTCACAGTCCACGGGCTCGAACGTCTTGCCCATCCAGAGCCCGGTATCGGCAAAGGTCATGTTCCAGGCCGTGGCCATCCATTCCACCGAGGCAAACAGGGACCGGTCACGGCCGACCAGGGATGCGGCCCTGCGGAAGTAATCGCTGTCCCTGATCGAGACCGGAATACCGATCATCGGTCCATCGAGGACAGCGTCGGTGCCACACTGAAACAGGGTCTGCAACCTGGCATGTACGCCGGGCCACTGGTCCCGCTGTCTGTTGTCGGCCAGGATTCGCTGGTATCCGGCAAGCAGGGCGTACATGTCACCGGGAAAGTCCTCTCTCAGGATGGAATCCAGGGCCCGGGCCAGGCTCTCGCCCTGCTCCGGGGATGATGAAGAAAAATTTTCCGCATCGAGATAATCGCTCATGCTTTTCTTCCTGTCAGTTCCTTTTTCCCGGTTTGAACCATTCCGATTTCCCGGGGGACAATATGAAAAAATCGTAACAGTTCACCGGAACATGCAACACGCCGGATGACAACTCTCCTGTAAGTTCAGCAGTGCTCCGGATGGGCACTGGCACAACGCCCGGCTCCAGCCCCCTGTGCCGGGCGTTTCGACCGTGCACAGACCGGGTGCTGCCGAGCTCTTACACATCAGAAAACAATGGTCCAGCCGGGACGGCGGGCCTCTTCCCTCGTATAGGAGACACCGTGACACTTGATCCCGGCTCTGTCAAACAGGGAAATGATGCCGCCCCTGTTGCCGAGCAGGGCACCGTTACCATCGAGATGAAAGACGCCTGTACCTCCGGGCATCAGGGTGAGGCCCTCGATGAACGAACGGCGCTTGCCGGCATCAACAATACACCAGCCGCCGAGATCGATCGTTTCCGGGGAAACATTGATCAGGGTGACGGTCTCTCTCCCCGGGTCCGACCCGGCAGGATTGACCAGGGCAGCGATAATCCGGACATCCCCCATGGCTTCGGCCCCTTCAATACACATGCCGGTCCGGTCATCGGTATGCCAGCACTGGGACTGGAAGGCGAGGAAGAGGGCCACCCACTGATCGGGCCAGACCTCGTTGCCGTCTTCCCCGCTGATGGCCGGAAAATGGATCAGCACGGCGCCGTCCTGCCAGACGCCGTTGTCACCGGCAAAACGGCCCGAACTGCCCTGGTTCATGTGGATATCGTGGATGCCGTTGCCGGGCAGGAACCCGAAATAGCGGTCCTTCCGCTGCGGTTCCGGACCCCAGCGGGCGCCAAAGGCATAGACCACGGCCCGCTCGTCGCCGATGGCACGGAGGATATGGGTGTCGATCTTTTCATTGAGGTCGTTGTCCGGGCCGGGAATGGAATGGGCCAGAGGGCGCATCCGCTGCCGGTCCAGGAGGTTGCCCCGGATATAGTCCAGGGCCATCCCGCCCGGGTTTCTGCCCAGCCTGGTGAAGCCAAGGGGCTGCTTGACAAGCTCTTCCAGCAGGGGGTGGGAGAAGTGCTCGTCCAGGAGATAGAGCAGCTCCGAGGGCGCGGTCCTGGAGCGGACATTGATGGCGATGCGGTAGTCGGAGGTGTCGTCGACGAGATGGACCTGGTAATGCGGGCTTGCCCCCATACCGGCCAGGCTGCCGATGGCCTTGCCCTTGAGTACGCCGTAATTCGGTATTGCCATAAGTCTGCTCCCCCTGCGCCTGGTGCTTTTCGCCATTCCGGTGCCGGCCGTCTTCCCGGACGGCCGGAAATACCGGCCCGCAACCGGTTGCAGCCTTCTCAGAGACCGAACTGTTTGCTGTCCACCCACTTCATACTGAGCAGGGACCAGAAATCCCGGGCCAGTTTGCCGGTCACGTACTTGTAGGGCAGCCAGCCGTAGCCGTTATCACCCCAGCCCGCTCCCCAGGAGTTGCGGATCAGCAGCGCGCCGGTGGTCGATGTACCGCAGCGGGTATTTTTTATCTTCTTGCCGTCGTCATAGCCCACCGCGACAATGGCGTGCCCCCACTGGGCCTGTTCACCGGGACAGGGATAGGGGATGCCGCCGGTGACATCGGTGGCCTCGAAGGAGGGGAATCCGTAAAATCCGAACATGGAGGGGATGCCGGCGGCCAGATAGGCCCTGACCCTGGCGAGCACGGCATCGCCGCTGACCCCGGCCCCCATGGGATCATGGCAGAAGTAGCGGAGCGCCTCGAAATTGTCGGCAACGGCATAGACGAAGCTGGGCGGCTCCCGGTCGAAATCGGGGTCAATATCGGTGTAGGGCCAGTACTTCTCGGCCGGTACGCCGCAGAGGGCCAGCGCGCCCATGGTATTCCTGAGCCAGGCGCCGGTATCGCCGGTCACGCCCATCAGGTTGCGGGTCGTCTTGTAGACAAAAAGACGCGAGCCGTCCATGTACTTGTCAAAGGCGCGTTTCTGAAAGTACTCCACCACGCCCATGGCGGCATTGGCCGTGCACGAGCCCAGTTGCTTCTGGTTCTCCACCGGCGAGCACCAGGGCCGGAGATCGACCTGCGGCGGCAGCTCTTTCAGTTTTTTCTGACTGGCGGGCACCCCCAGTTTTTTGCTCATCTTACTGATCTCCGGAATCTTTTCCGTGTAATCCCGCAGATCAGGCATGGGCGGCAACCAGCCGGTTCCCACCTCTGTTCCCGTGGCAGCCAGAGCTACCTTTGCGTACAACTGATTCATCCTAACCTCCCGTGTTGAAGAAAAAAATACCTGCCCCCTGCCCGTTTGATGCCAGCCGCACCTTACCGCAGGACTTCCCATGCAACGGTGCATCGGCACGGGTACCGCTTCACAGCCACATCAAGTCTGGCCCATGGGAGGTAACAATTCGGTAACAGATGGGAAAAAAAGAGAATCCGGGAGAGAAAAGGCGGTATGTCTTCAGTTCTTCCGCTTCGCCTGGCGGGCCAGGGCGAGCAGGGCACCGCCCGGCGCCACGCCCAGTTCGGCGACAAGAAGATCACGGAGATGATAAAAGACATCAAGGGCCTTGGCCCGGTAGCCCATGGCCAGGTAGGTCTCCATGAGACGGGCATAGATCCCCTCGTGCAGGGGATCGCTCTGTCGCGCCTGTTCCAGGAAACGAAGCGCGGTATCATACTCCTGCCCGGCCAGGCAATACCTGCTGAGCTCGAGCACGCCCTTGACAAACCGGGTGCGGAGAACGTCCCGGTGCTGGATGATCCAGCCGCCGCCTTCGTCCTGGGGGAGGAAATCCCCGGTATAGAGGGAAAGCGCCTTCTCCAGAGCCGCCGGATCGGCCCGGGCCGGAAGGTTGTCCATGGCCCGCTGAAAATCAATGGCATCCACACGGCACAGGTGTTTCAGCAGGGAGACCTTCTTGTGCTTGACCGCGATCCACGGCACCACCGAGTCATCGCCCGAACCGACCTGGCGCAGGCGCGAGATGGCCATCTTCAGGTTGTTCATGGCCCGGTCACCCTCGTGGTCGGGCCAGAGCAGGTAGGCAAGGTGTTCCATGTCCACCTTGCAGCCGCCAAAGACGATGATCGCCTTGAGCAGCTTCTTGGACTGGCGGCCGTGCCAGTGACGGTCATAGACCTTCTTGTCCCCGATCTGCAGGAAAAAATCTCCCAGGGTCCGGATCAGCACCTGTCGTGGTGTTCCGGTCTCCGTGGCCGCCTGACCGTCCCGGCAGACGACCCGGTCCGGCATCAGGTCGGCCTCGAGCCGCTCGATGAAGCGGCTGTCCCGGTAGAGGGCCAGGGGGCGCTCGCCCCGGGGCAGCAGGGAACGGGCCCGGGCAAGGTATCCCCTGGCCCTGTCCGGGAGACCGTTGCGGGCGTAAAGGGCGGCGATCTCCAGGCAGCCGGCGGCGGCGAACAGGACAAAACCGACCCCGGCCCAGCGATCCACCCAGACCTTGAGGTGCCGGAGAGCGGCGGAATCCTCACCCAGGTCGGCCAGGGCCTGCCCCTGGAGCAGGGCGGCGATCTTGCCGATCACGGGACTTGCGCACATATCGCCGCGCATGCGGGCCTCCCGGCTGTGGAGCAGGGCCCGGCGGGCCCGGCCCAGGCGGAGCTGGGCAATGCCAAGGCAGCAGTGCAGGCAGCCGTGGTTGTAATAGTTGCATGGCGGAATGGTGCGGGCCATGATCCTGCGGGAGACCTCCTCCACCCGGACCAGGTCGCCGCTGACCGAGAGGCCGAAGAGATAGTTGGTGTAACAGTGCAGCCAGATCCCCACCGGCAGGCGGGAAAGACCGGGATGGGCAATGGCGCGCTCCAGGAGATCCAGGCCCCGGGCCGACCGCCCCTTGATGCAGTTGCAGAGTCCCAGGCAGGACCAGTAGCGGATCCGGCTGACCAGGGAGACACCTGGCAGGTCCGCCAGGGGACCGGTGTCTTCCAGGAGCAGTTCCGCCGAGCTCAGGTCTCCGGCCAGGAAAAAGCAGTAGGATGCCGTGGCGGCCTGGAGAAGGCGCAGGGAGGCGGACTCGGCCTTTTCCGCCCAGTGCTGCTGGACCAGATAGGGCATGGAAGCGAGATGGACATTCCCCTGCCCGGTCAGCTCGGCCAGGGCCTTGTAGCCGAGCAGGGAGGCCACTGCCCGGGGAGAGACGCGGTCGAGCTTCCTGAGGAGAAAATCCATCCTGGAGAGCCAGAGGCCATAGGGCCGGAAATCGGTGCCCCTGGTCCAGATGACGGCAATGGCGGCGCCGGCACAGGCATAGACCCCTTCCAGGTCATCGAGGAGGAGAAAGGACGCATAGAGCTGTTCAAAGGGTTCCACCGACAGCGTGCCGGCACCACAGTGGCGCAGGAAGAGCAGGCGCAGGGGCTGTTTATCCTCGGGCAGGCCCAGGTCGATCAGGGGCCGGAGATGGGCCGCGATCCGGTTGGCCTGGGCATCGAACCACCAGTTGATGCCATCGCGGCAGAGGCAGGCCATATAGCGGTCCAGATCGCCCTTTTCCAGCAGCTCGGCATACAGAGGATAGAGATCATCGGCGTGTTGCATGGACCATGTCGTGCCCGGTTGGGATCCTCGGGGTTGGAGCTGTGCCGGCACGGCCGGACGTTTTCGCTCTCCGGCTCCGGGGACGGAGAAGAGCCACGGCTCACCCGCCGGCAAGATGCGTCAGCAGAATCTTCAGGCCGATGGCCAGCAGCACCAGGCCGCCGGCCATCCCGGCGCCGCGGCCCCATGCCGCCCCGATCCGGCCGCCGAGAAGGGTCCCGCACCAGGTAAAGGCCGCCGTCACCACCCCGATGACCAGGGCCGGCACCCAGACCACGATGTCGAGCAGGGCCAGGCTCATGCCGGCGGCCAGGGCGTCGATACTGGTGGCGACGGAGAGCATGACCAGGGTCCAGCCCCGGGTCGGATCGCCACGATCCGCCCCCTCTGCCCCCTGGTCCGTCAGGGCCTCGTGTATCATATGCAGGCCAACGGCGGCCAGCAGGCTGAAGGCGATCCAGTGGTCCCAGGCAGCCACCCGCGCCAGGAGTCCCATGCCGGCCAGCCAGCCGATGACGGGCATCAGGCCCTGGAAGAGGCCGAAATGAAAACCCAGCCGGAAACAGTGGCGGAAGGTCACGGGCCGGAGCAGGGCACCGGCGGCCAGGGCCACGGCAAAGGCGTCCATGGCCAGGGCCACGGCCAGGGCCAGCAGGGAGGTCCAGTCCACAGGCACACCCGGTTCTTTCAGTCTCAGTCGATCCCGGCAAGCACCTCGGCCAGGCGGTCGATCAGGAGGTCGATCTCCTCCCGGCTGACGATGAGCGGCGGGATGAAGCGCAGAACCCGGTTGCCGGCAAAGTTGATCAGGACGCCACGGGCAAAGAGCCGCTGCACGATCTCGGTTCCCAGCTCGATGCCGCGCCCGGTGAGGACCAGCCCCAGCAGCATGCCCCTGCCACGGACCCCGGAGGCCAGGTCCGGAAACCTGCGGACGATCTCGCCGAGCCGGGAGATGAAGTAGCCGCTCCGCTCCCTGACCCCTTCCAGGAAACCATCGGCCAGCATCACCCGCAGCACGGCCACGGCCGCGGCCGCGGCCACCGGGTTGCCGCCAAAGGTGGAGGCATGGGTGCCCACACCGAGGGAGGCGGCGATCTCCTCCCGGGTCAGCATGGCGCCGATGGGCAGGCCGTTGCCCAGGGCCTTGGCCACGGTCATGATGTCCGGGGTCACCCCGAGCTGTTCATACGCAAAAAGCGTACCGGTCCGGCCAATGCCGGTCTGCACCTCGTCGAAGATCAGGAGCAGGCCATGCCGGTCACAGATCCCGCGGATGGCCTCCAGGTAGGCAGGCGCCAGCGGCCTGACACCGCTTTCCCCCTGCAGGGGTTCGCAGAGGATGGCGCAGGTGTGGTCCGAGACCAGCCGTTCCACTTCGGCAGGGTCACCGAAGGGCGCATGGACAAAGCCCTCGGGCAGGGGCTCGAATCCCCGGTGAAATCTGGGCTGACCGGTGGCGGCCACCGTGGCAAGCGTCCGGCCGTGGAAGGAGCCGGCCAGGGAGATCACCTCAAAACGGCCTTCGCCGCTGTGGATCCGGGCCAGCTTCAGGGCCGCCTCGTTGGCCTCGGCGCCGGAGTTGGCCATGAAGACCCGGTCGGCGAAGCTGTGGCCCACCAGCAGCTCGGCCAGCTCGATCTGGGGCCGGGTGTGGAACAGGTTGGAGACGTGCATCAGCTCCCCGGCCTGGCGGCAGACCGCCTCGGTCACCGCCGGATGGCAGTGACCCAGGGAACAGACGGCGATGCCGGCGAGAAAATCGAGATACCTGTTCCCGTCGGCATCCGTGAGCCAGCACCCTTCACCCCTGACCATGGCCGCGGGAAAGCGGCTGTACGTACCGATGAACACCTGCTCCCCCCTTGCCGCCCATTCCGCGTTGCCGCCGCTCATTTCACGATCTCCGTGCCGATTCCCTCATGGGTGAATATCTCCAGCAGGATGGCGTGCTCCTGCCGGCCGTCGATGATATGCGCCTTGCCCACCCCGCCGGCCAGGGCCGACTGGCAGCAGCGGACCTTTGGAATCATGCCGCCGGAGATGACGCCTTCTTCAATCAATGTCTCGATCTCCTGCTCGCGGATGGTGGAGAGCAACTGCCCCGAGGCGTTCCGTACTCCTTCGACGTCGGTGAGCAGGATCAGCTTGACCGCGTCCAGTTCAGCGGCAATGGCCCCGGCCACCAGGTCGGCATTGATGTTGTAGGCCTGGCCGTCCTCGCCCACCCCCACCGGGGCGATGACGGGAATGAAATCCTGCCGGTCCAGGGTATGGAGGATCTCCGGATCGACCCGGACCACCTCGCCCACCCGGCCGAGATCGATGAGCTCCGGCGGCCGGTCGCCCTCGTCGGTCCTGCTGTGGATGGTCATCTTGCGGGCCTGGACCAGGTCGCCGTCCCGGCCCGACAATCCCACCGCCCTGCCGCCGCAGTGATTGATCAGCCCCACGATCTCCTTGTTGACCTTGCCCACCAGGACCATCTCCACCACGTCCATGGTCTCGCCGTCGGTCACCCGCATGCCCTGGACATAGCTTGGCGTGATCTGCATCTTTTCCAGAAAACGGTTGATCTGCGGTCCGCCGCCATGGACGATGACCGGATTGAGACCGATGTACTTCATCAGGATGACATCCAGGGCGAAGTTCTTCTTCAGCTCCTCGTCGACCATGGCATGACCGCCATACTTGATGACTACTGTTTTTTCGTTGAATTCCCTGAGATACGGCAGAGATTCTATCAGGACCTTGGCCTTGGTGATACTTTCCCGCATCATGCTCTCCGTGAAGGCTCCGCCCTTCCCTGCCGGAAAAAACCGGCAGGACCGGAGCCTGGATGGTTGATGTGATCCTCGCATCTTACCCTTGCCGGGCCCGCCTGTAAAGAATTCTCCCGTCTTCCCGCCAGGCTGGCCTGAAGACGACTGCCCCGAAAGCCATGGGAGAGAAGCTTTCTTTGCCAGGACCCTTTACATTTTCCGGCTGACCAAGTATTATCCTGGCAACTCTTGCAAAAAACAAACCGGAACACGGGCCGCCTGTTTTTTTCATATTCCGGCAGGTTCGGGCCCATGGCGGTACTGCTGTACTCTTACAATCACAGAGAGGAGCAACAGATGTGTTTTTCACTGCGGCCGGTCCGCCGGCTGCTGCTGATCCCGGCCTTGACGGGAATGATCCTGCTCCTGGCGGTTCTGGCGGCTGCCACCGAATCCTCCGAGCCCATCCACATCGAGGCCGATCGGATGATCTCGCAGGAACAGGACAACTCGGTGGTCTTTCTCGGCAATGTCGATGCCCGCCAGGGCGACCTGGTCATCCGCTCCGACGAGATGACCGTCTACTACACCAACGACGACGGCAGGAAGAAGGGAGCGAGCCGGGTCAGAAAGCTGGTCTGCAGGAAGAACGTGGAGATCACCCAGGGCGACTGGCTGGGAACCGGGGAGCGGATGGACTATTACGCCAAGGACCGCAAGGTGATCCTCAGCGGCGACGCCAAGGCCTGGCAGGGCCAGAACATGGTCTCCGGCAAGACCATCACCTACTATCTTGACGAGGGCCGGTCCATCGTCGAAAAAGACACGACCAGTTCCGGCCGGGTGAAGGCGGTCATCCATCCGGAAGCGGACGCCGGCAACTGATGGCCCCGGAATCCCTGCTGGAGACCATGGGCCTGGTCAAGGAGTACCGGAACCGCCGGGTGGTGGACCGGGTCAGCCTCCAGGTGCGCAGCGCGTCGGTGGTGGGCCTGCTGGGACCCAACGGCGCCGGCAAGACCACCACCTTCTACTCCATTGTCGGTTTCATCCGTCCCACCGAAGGGACCATCCGCCTGGACGAACAGGATATCACCACCCTGCCCATCCACAAGCGGGCCTGGCGCGGCATCACCTATCTTGCCCAGGAGCCGTCGGTCTTCAAGAAGCTGACCGTGGAGGAGAATGTGCGCATTGTCCTGGAACCGCTGGGACTGACCAGAAACGAGATCAGCAACCGTATCCGGGAGCTGATGGCCGAGCTCAAGATCGAGTACCTGGCCGCCAACAAGGGCCACGCCCTGTCCGGCGGTGAACGGCGCCGGGTGGAGATCATGCGGGCGCTGGCAACCAGGCCGCGCTTCATTCTCCTGGACGAGCCCTTTGCCGGCGTCGATCCGCTGTCAGTGGCCGACCTGCAGCAGATCATCCGCGACCTGAAGGAGAAGGGTATCGGCGTGCTGATCTCGGACCACAATGTCCGCGAGACCCTGCAGGTCTGCGATTTTGCCTACATCATGAACGACGGCCAGATCCTGACCAGCGGTGCGGCCGACGACATCATCGAGAGCGAGGTGGCCCGCAAGATGTACCTGGGTGACAACTTTCACATGTAACATGCGATACTCATGAAAACAGCGGCGATCCAGAATGGTTGCCGATAGCCGTGAACTATTACCACCGCAGAGCGATGCAACGAGGTTGAGATGCGGCGGATCGCTCTGCATCCGGGCCTATCGCCTGTATCGCCGCGAGCTGAATCTTCACCTCACCGCTGCAGGCGGTGCGAAGACTCCTGGTTTCCGGCCTTCTGATCTTCTGATTTCTGATACCCCCAGCCCGACACATGCTTGAACTGTCACAACGCCTGAAACTGGCACAGAAACTGGTTATGACGCCACAGTTGCGCCAGGCCATCAAGCTGCTGCAACTGGGCCGTCTCGAACTTACCGATGCCCTGCAGGCCGAGATCGAGCAGAATCCCATGCTCGAGGAGGCACCCGAACCGCCCGAGCCGCCGGTCAACCCGGAATCACTTTCAGCTCCCGAGACGACCGACAACACCGAACTGCCCGTCACCGCGCCGGTGGCCGGAGACGATCCCGCCAAGGTGGCCGAGGTCAACTGGGAGGATTATGCCAACAACTTTGACTCCGACTTCTCCTTTGCCCGCGAGATCCCGCCCGCCGATGCGCCGTCCCAGTTCGACTTCATCTCCAGCAAACCCGGACTTGCCGCGCACCTGCAGTGGCAGCTCACCCATCTCGATCTCACCGAGGAAGACACCAGGCTGACCCACTTCATCATCGGCAATCTCGACGGCCACGGCTTTCTGGAATGCGATATCGATGACATCTGCCAGTATGGCAACTGCTCGCGCGAGACGGCGGAAGCCGCCCTGCGCCTTGTCCAGAGCCTGGATCCACCCGGGGTGGCGGCCCGCGACATCCGCGAATCGCTCCTCTTGCAGCTCGAGCACAAGGGACTGGAGGAATCGCTTGCCTACCGTATTGTCGACGAGCACATGAACCTGCTGGAGACCCGGAACTACGCACAGATCGCCAGAAAGACCAAGGCACCCATGCGCAAGGTCAACGAGGCGGTGGAGATCATCTCCCGCCTCAAGCCCTTTCCCGGCAACGAGTTCAGCAACGAGCAGACCAACTACATCTCCCCCGATGTCTACGTCTACAAGGTCAACGACGATTTCGTCATCCAGCTCAATGAAAACGGCCTGCCCCGACTGCAGATCTCCACGGAATACGAAAAGATTCTCAACGAGAAGAGAAACGGCCTTTCCAGCGAGTCGCGCTCCTACCTGCGCGAGAACAAGCGGAATGCCGAGTGGTTCATCAAGTCGATCCAGCAGCGGCAGCGGACCATCTACAAGGTCATGGAGAGCATCCTCAAATTCCAGCGCGACTTCTTCGAAAAAGGTCCCGGCTACCTCAGGCCGCTCATCCTGCGTGACGTGGCCGAGGACATCGGCATGCACGAATCCACGGTCAGCCGGGTGACCTCCAACAAGTATGTCCATACGCCGCAGGGCATCTATGAGCTCAAATACTTCTTCAGTACCGCGGTGGCGACCACGGACGGAGAGACCGTGGCCGCAGAGGCCATCAAGAACCGGATCCGCCAGCTCATCGCCGCCGAGGACCCGGCCAAGCCGCTCAGTGACAACAAGATCTCCGAACTGCTGGCCAGGGAGAAGATCAAGGTGGCACGGCGGACTGTCGCCAAATACCGGGATCAACTGAAGATCCTGCCCATGAAACACCGGCGCAAGGCCCGGCGCAGCTAGGGGCCGTCATGCTGAATATCGATGAATCCTGTATCAACCTGCAGCTTACGGCCACGGACAAGGAAGGAGTGCTGCGGGAACTGGCCGCCCTGGTCAGCCACCGGTGCGGCCGGGTGGAGCAGGGCCAGCTCGACAGAATCCTGCGGGAACGGGAACAGGTCGGTTCCACCGGCGTGGGCAACGGGGTCGCCATTCCGCACGGCAAGGTCCCGGGCCTGGAGGAGATGCTGCTGGGTTTCGGGCGCAGCAGAAAGGGGGTCTTCTTCGACGCGGTGGACAAGCGGCCGGTCCACCTCTTTGTCCTCATCCTCGCCCCGGTGAACCTGGCCGACGAGTACCTGCAGACCCTGGCCAGAGTCAGCCGGCTCCTCAAGGACAGCGCCACCAGGAACCGTCTCCTGCAGGCGACCGACAGCCGGCGCGTGCAGGAGATATTCAGAACAGCCACCGGCTGAGCCACCGCTCCCATGGGGGCGGCACCGGCTCTCTCCCCCCACCTGACACGGTCGCTGCCCGCGCGGCCTACGGCAGCCTGTGACGCGGCTGCGGCCTGCCCATGTGGTATCCCTGCAGGTAGTCGATGCCGATCTCCCTGGCCAGGCGGGCGGTCTTCTCGTCGAAGACATACTCGGCCACGGTGCGGATGCCGATCTTGCCGGCCACGGTGACGATGGTACGGGCAATGGTGGCCGAAACCTCGTCCTCGCAGATCATACGGATAATGGAGCCGTCGATCTTGAGATAATCGGCCTGCAGGGTCAGCAGCCGCTCGAAATTGGAATAGCCGGCCCCGAAATCATCGATGGCGATGCGGCAGCCAAATCGTTTGACCTCCCTGATGAACTCCTGGATACGATTGAAGTTCTCCATTCCCTCGGTCTCGAGGATCTCGAAGATCACCCGTCCTGCCAGAGGCGTGTACAGCAGTTTCTCGCGCATGTATTCCACCAGGCCCAGGTCCATGATATCCTCGCCGACCAGGTTGATGGAAAAGTCGCAGGATCTGTCGGCAAAGACCTCCACCGCATGGTCGATGACCGCCCGGGTGATGCGGGGATAGATCCTGGCCTTGCGGGCAACGGGCAGGAAATCCATGGGCGGGACCACGGTGCCGTCCGCCTCGATGAGCCTGACCAGACACTCGTACTTCGCTATCCTGCCACTGGCCGCCTCGACGATCGGCTGATAATAGGGAACGATGCGGTCCTCGTCCAGGGCGGCACGCAGCCGCCGCAGCCACTCGTGGTTCTTCTGCAGTACCTTCCTGATATCACCGCTCTCCACGATGACCTGCACAAGACGACCCCGCCGCTTGGCCTGCTTCAGGGCCAGGTCTGCCTCGATGAGCGGGTTGTCCTGCTGATATGATATACCGCAGGTCACCTGGACGATGATCTCGTTGCCGTTGACGCGGAAGGGTTTGCTCGCCACCTCCTCCAGGAGTCCAAGGCTGAAATCTTTCAGCTTTTCTGCGCTCCACGGTCCCTGGTAGAGAATGGCGAGCTGATCTCCGTGGAGACGGTACAGGGTCATGTGGTCGTGTCGGCACAGATCCGCCACCAGCCGCGCCAGCTCACGAATCACCAGGTCGCCGGTGTCGATACCGTAGAAGTCGTTGATCTCGCCGAAATTATGGATATCGACCATCAGCAGGGACGCCTGCTCAAGACGTCCCAGATCCTGGAGAAGCTGGTAGCGGTTGGGCAGGCCGGTGAGGGTATCGGTGGTGAGCAGTTTCTGCAGCTGCTGCCGTTTTTCGATGAGTTCGGTGACATCATAGCGGGCCGCGATGTACTCGACGATGGCGCCGGAATGGTCCAGAATCGGGCATATGGTGGTGGCGTTCCAGCGGGTGGAACCATCCTTGCACCGGCTGGGAAAGACGCCCTTCCAGACCCTGCCGCCGGAGATGGTCCGCCACATGTCGGCAAACAGCTCCGGGCTGACATCGGGATGCCTGAGGATGGAGTGGGGCCGGCCGATCAGTTCCTCGCGGCTGTAGCCGGTCATCCGGCAGAGACGATCGTTGACATAGGTGATATTGCCGTCCAGATCGCTCTTGGAGACAATGGCGGATTCGTCGAGGACCTTCCTGTATTCGTCCAGCAGCTTGACCTTTTCCCTGAGCGATGCGGTCTTGCTGCGTACCACCTGCTGCAGTTCCCGGGTGTAGTTCTCCTCGTCCCTGCGGATGCGGCGCAGGAGAACCAGGCCGCTGCCGAGGAACAGGATCCCCAGGAGCAGGGTCGAGCCTGCCGCCTTGAGGAAAAAGGAGGAAAAGCCCCTGCCGCTGAGCCGATCGTGGGAAAGCCTGATGCTGAGGATCCCGTAGATGTCGCCCAGCCTGTAATCAAAGCCCGTGTCATAGCCGTTGGCAATGCCCTCGGGGGCCTCTTCACGGCTGGCATGGCAGGGAAGACAGTCGGTGGTGATGCGCAGGGGCGAGGCGTGGAAGAAGACCTCCCGCCCGTCCTTCTTCTCGATCTCGTTGAATTCGGCAGCCTCGGGATGCTGGCGGAAAAAGCCGATGGCACGTCGTTCGGTGGGATCGGCGCTATTCTCCGGGTCGCGAGGCCGCTCGCTGACCATGCGCACCATGACCTGCTCTCCTGTCATGCCGGCCAGGTTCTTCGAGATATTCTTGACCGCCACCAGGGGAAAGAATTCCAGGTTCTGCTCGTCGGGGGTGATATCCTGGTGGATGAAGATATCGAGGTAGGTCTTCTGGTAGGCGGTGATGAGCTGGCGGATCACCCGGGAGTCCTCAAGCTGGACAGAATGCTCCAGGGCGCCGATATGGTGATATTCCGCCAGGATCTTGACCACCAGAAGGAAGGCAAGAGACAAGGCGATGAGGGTCAGGATCCTGACCGGACTGCTGTGGACCATGTTCATGTAAGGATCATAGCATCTCACATGCTTTAATCAAGGACCAAACAGCCGGCAACGGAAAAACAGGGTCCTGCCCCCAAGCATCCTCCGGTCCCGCTTCCCGTCCGGAGCGGCGGGTCAGGTGCGGATCATCTCCGCGATCTGGAAGGCCATCTCCAGGGACTGTTCCGCGTTGAGGCGCGGATCGCAGGTGGTCTGGTAGTTTCGGGAAAGCTGCTCGTCGGAGAGTTTCCTGGCCCCGCCGATGCACTCGGTGACGTTGTCGCCGGTCAGCTCGAAGTGCACGCCGCCGGGAACGGTCCCCTCGGACCAGTGCAGCTCGAAGAAACAGCGCAGCTCGGAGAGGATATTGTCGAAATCCCTGGTCTTGTGACCGCTTGCAGCGCTGAAGGTGTTGGCGTGCATGGGATCGCAACTCCAGAGCACATTGAGGCCGGCCCGCTTGACGGCCCGCAGCAGGGGCGGCAGATACTTTTCGATGTCCCTGGCCCCGAAACGGGTGATCAGGGTGATGCGGCCCGCCTCGTTGGCAGGATTGAGTTTTTCGATGATGGCAAGGATCTCGTCGATGTCGTGGCTGGGGCCCACCTTCATGCCCAGGGGGTTGAGCACGCCGCGCAGGAACTCGATGTGGGCGCCGTCGATCTGGCGGGTCCGGTCACCGATCCAGAGCATGTGGGCCGAACAGTCGTACCAGCCGCCGTCCACGGAGTCCTCGCGGGTCAGGGCCTCCTCGTAGCCGAGGAACAGGGCCTCGTGCGAGGTGAAGAACTGGACCTGCTTCAGTTGCGGCGTATCGGTGGGGATACCGATGGTATCCATGAAACGCAGCGCCTGGTTGATCTGCTTGGCAAGCCGCTCGTAGGAGCGCCCCATGGGCGACTGCCTGACAAACTCCTGGTTCCAGGCCTGCACCCGGTGCAGGGAGCCGAAACCGCCACGGGTAAAGGCCCGCAGCAGGTTGAGGGTGGCGGCCGCCATGTTGTATCCCTGCAGCATCCGGCCCGGGTCAGGGATCCTGGCCTCGGCGACCGGCTCCACCGAGTTGGCCATGTCGCCGCGGTAGCTGGGGATCTCCTCGCCGTTGACGATCTCGGTGTCACTGGACCTGGGCTTGGCGTACTGGCCGGCAATACGGCCCACCTTGACCACCGGCTTGCCGCCGGCATAGGTCAGGATCACCGCCATCTGCAGCAATACCTTGAGGGTCTCGCGGATATTGGGAGCGGTGCAGCGGGAGAACTCCTCGGAGCAGTCCCCTCCCTGGAGCAGGAAGGCCTCGCCGCGCACAGCCTTTGCAAGCTGCGACTTCAGGTCCCGGATCTCCCCGGCAAACACCAGGGGCGGCAGCTTGGCAATGGTCTGCAGCACCTGCTTGTATTTCTCTTCATCCGGCCAGTTCGGCTGCTGCAGCGCCGGATACTTCTGCCAGCTCGATGTACTCCAGTCTTTCGCGTGTTCCATGATCACTTCTCAAGAGCCGCCTCGTCCGGGCGCCACAATAAAGGTTACATTTTGCCGGGGAGACCCCTTGCCCGCCCCGGCTCAGGGCAGCCTGCAGGAGTCGCCCCGGCAGCAGATCTCGAGATCAAAGGCGTTGAGAATACGCAGGGCCCTCTCCCGCTCCCCCGGGTCGGTCAAGGGTTCAAAGGCGTACTCTGCCCGCAACTCGCCGGCGCGGACACGATCGGGAATTCCATCCATGCCGGTGGCCAGCACCCTGCCGCTGTCGGTCTCCAGCAGCTCCGCGTCCCGGCCGTTGGTGACCACGGCCAGGGGGATGCGGTAGTCAGGATCCAGGATACGGGCAGCGGCTATGGCCGGCTTTTCCCGGGTCACCAGGGAACCCGGACCGTAGCGCAGGATGAACAAACGCCTGCCCGCCACCCGCACCGTCAGGTCGATGACCGACCTGACAAAGATATGGTTGAAGGTGGTCTCGATGCACAGGCGCGGCTCAAGCTCGTCCCGGTCATAGCCCTTCTCCTCCACCATCATCCGGGCCAGCCGCTGCCGGACCCGTTCATCATCGGTGTCGGGCAGCTCCTCGCCGGTCAGGTAATCCCTGAGTACCCCGTAGACGATATGATGTCCAGAGGTATCAGCCATGATCCCCGCACCGTTGCCAGGGCCCCGGGACGGAGGCCACCGGCATTGCCGGGACCGTTGCCGGTCCCGGTCGACACCTCCTGGCCGGGGAATTACAGCTCCAGCCAGGACTCGGAAAAAACGGTCTGGCCGGACAGGGCCTTATAGGTCTTGTAATGCTCAAGAGCGGTTCCCTCCAGGGTAGACGGATCGGGATCGTTGCCATCCATCATACCGTGGACCAGATCGACCAGATCCTGCCGTTCACCGCGGCAGATGGCCATCAGCTCGGCATCGTATGAATTGACAATGGCGGTGGTGATACCATACTTCATCAGCATGATCAGGTAGGTCCGGTCCAGGTACTTGCGCAGATGGTCGGCAACACCATTGGAGACATTGGACAGACCGACGGTGGAACCGGAACCAGGAGCGATATCGGGCAGCATCATCATGAACTCGAGACCGGCGTTGATCTGCTCGGCTCCCAGAGTGATGGGGGTGCCGATGGGATCAAAGAGGATCTTTTCGTTGGGAATGCCGGCCTCGTTCAGGGCCATCATCAGGTCAACGGCCATGGCGGCACGTTCGGCGGAGTCCCTGGGCATGCCGTCGGGCCCCCACAGCAGGGCGATGACATCGCAGCCGGTCTCGGCGGCCACGGGAATCAGCGCCTCCATTCGCTCGGGCTGGGCCGAGATGGAATTCATGATCGTCTGGTTCTTGTTCCTGACCACCTTGAAACCGGCGGCCATGGCATCGGTATTGGTGGTGTCGAGGCAGAGGGGGGTGTCGACGGCGGCCTGAACGGTCTCGACGACCCACGGCATGAGTTCGGTACCGTCCTTCCGGGCCGGCCCGATATTGAGATCAAGATACGCCGCCCCGGCGTCGGTCTCTTCCCTGGCCATTTCCTGGATCGGTCCCGGATTACGCTCCCGCATTGCCGCGCCGCTCCTGTTGCCCATGATATTGATGCTCTCGGCGATCGCCTTAACCGTCATTGCCATCTGTTTTCTCCTTTGTTGAAACGTTAATCTCGAAAATCAGAAACCAGAAACCTCAAGGACAGAAACCGGGAGATCTCGCGGCGGCCGGAAAGAGAGCGGGCAGGTTGCCGGTGACAGGGAGACCTGCCCGATGCACCCCGTCGTGCCTCAGCTCAATCCCGTTGCACTGCTCTGCGGTTGACGATTACGGCTTCCGCCTGATTTTCATGGGGTGTTGCCCGCCTGCGCGGGCATGGTCGCTCTTTTGAAAATCCCTGCCCGCAGTGCCCGGGGACAGCATGATCTTCATGGTTGGTGTGGTCGGGATCCCCTCTCGGATTCCGACCATCTTGGTTTTCTGAAACTACGTAATTTATCGTATTTTAGGACAGATGTCAATCTACAAATCAGCAGGAGCGGCCGGACCGTGCCCGCTAGCGGCCGCAGTGCACCCCGTGCTTCCGGGGCAGCAAGGCGTTACGCAGAGCGGACAGCGGGTCTAATCCCTCACGGGATAACCAACCATCGGTTTTTTCGACCACAATGCTGTAAGCGCTTACCAGCGGATCCATGCTCCCATCCAGGCCCTCCACGTGGGCGACCAGCAGATCGGGGACGTGATCACCGGTGACATCCGCCTGCTGCCGCCGTTCGATGGCACCACCCCTGGGCCGGACTTCTTCCATCTCATGGAGTTCGCACCTGTTGTCGTTTCCAGAGCCAGGTCCGAAGGCGACAGAGCCCCCATGCCAGGACCAGGGACAGGCCGCTGACCAGGGCCTCTGAAACGCCGCGGGCCCGCCGGCGCATGGCCGGCACCATGGCGATCTCACCGGTATAGTCGTGGACCAGGACCCGGATCCGGTCGCCGACCCGGAGCCGGCCCTGGCCAGGCGCCTGGTCCTGGCCGTGGCTGAAGCGAAGGCCGGGGGCCGGCCTGGTGAGCAACTGGCCCCGGTAGTCAAAGGTCAGGACCGGCACCTCCATGGCCGGGCCCTGCCCGTCCCGGCCGGGTCCCTCCGGCTGCAGGGCGGTGACCGTGGCCATGACCGCGGTATACTCCGGCCCGATATCGTCGGCGGTGAAAAACGAGTTGACCGCCGCCCGCAGGAACAGGGCCGCGTTGAGCAGGCAGAGGATGACGAGCACCAGGAGCAGGGTCGATTTCCCGGCCCCCAGTTCGGCAACAGGCCCGTTCATGGCCGGTGATCCGCTGCGGAAAGATCCATGGGAAAGCTCCTGTCAGGAGACAGCCTTAAGCTTCTCCCGTACCGACGGGAAGAGACTCATATCCGTGTGGGGCAGGAAGAGGGAGGCCATGTAATAGCTCATGAACTCCGGATTGTCCGACAGTTCCATATTGGTCATCAGCTGCCGGACCTCCACCCGCTCACGAAAGCGGCCCACATCGGTGATGCTGATCTGGCAGCCGAGCATGGAGGCGTTGCCCAGGTAGTAGAACCGGTCCCGGTCCACGTCGGGCAGCAGGCCGATGCAGATCGCCCGTTCGAGATCGATGTAGGCACCGAAGTTGCCGGCCAGGATCACCCGGTCGAGATCGGCAAAGGTGAGCCCCACCGACTGGAGCAGGGTCTGGTAGCCGGCATACATGGCGCCCTTTGCCCGCATCAGGTTGTCCAGGTCCACCTCGGTGATGACGATATCCTCGCCGATGAGCGAATCCTGGCTCCAGGCCAGCACGTACTCCCAGCCGTCTCGTCCCTCCCGGATACGGGGATGATCGAGGTCGCGATGGAACTTGCCCTGCTGATCGATGACCCCGGCCTCGAGCAGTTCGGAAACGATGGAGATCAGACCGGAGCCGCAGATACCACTGGGCTTGATACGGCCGATGGTCACGATCATGGGATCAAAGCTCTCGGGGTGGATATGAAAATTCTCGATGGCGCCGTTGGCGGCCCGCATGCCGTACCTGATGCCGCCACCCTCGAAGGCCGGCCCGGCCGAGCAGGCGGCGCAGACCATCCACTCGCTGTTGCCGACCACGATCTCGCCGTTGGTGCCGATATCGATGAACAGGCTGACCTTGTCCGACTTGGCCATCTGGCAGGCATGGACACCGGCAACGATGTCCCCGCCAACGTAGGAGGCGATACAGGGATAGAGAAAGAGGCGGACGCTGGGATGGGCCTGGATGCCGAGCCCGGCCGCCTTGGTGAGCGGAAACATGGACACGCTGGGCACATAGGGCGCCTCGCGGATATATTTCGGGTTCAGGCCGAGAAGAAGGTGCGACATGACCGTGTTGCCGGCCGCCATGATATAGGAGATATCGGCCGGGCTGATGATCATCTCGCGGCAGATCTCGTCGATGATCGTGTTGATGGTGGCCACCACCTTGTCCTGCAGGGCATTGAGCCCCCCGGGCCGACCGGCATAGATGATCCGCGAGATCACGTCCTCGCCGTAACTGATCTGACCGTTGTAACCCGAGGCCTCGGAGATGACCTTGCCGCTGTTGAGATCCACCAGCACCCCGGAACAGGTGGTGGTGCCGATATCGATGGCCAGGCCATAGAGCCGCGAGGTGGTGTCTCCGGCCTCCACGTCGATGATCCGGAAGGGTTCGTTGCTGCTCCGGCCGTGCAGCAGGAGCAGGGTGATCTTCCAGTCGGAATCACGCAGGGCCCTGGGCAGGAGCTTGATCAGCTCCGGATGATCGTAGGTGGGTTCCAGGGAATCGGGCAGGATCTTTTTGATCCCCCGCATCACCCGCTGCATGTCGGAGATATTGTCTTGCAGGGTGGGCGGCGGCAGTTCGAGATAGAGCTTGGTCACGGGCGGATTCACCTCCCATGTCCCGATCAGGGCCTCCAGGGAGCGGGCCGAGATGGTCCGGGTGGTCCTGGGTTTGCGCTTGAGGGCCTTGCCGCTCTTGGTGGTCGTTTCCGGGATGGTCACCACCAGGTCGGACTGGACAGAGGAGAGGCAGGCCAGGCGATAGCCCCGGTCCCAGTCCTCCTGGCGCAGGTTGGCCTTGTCCGAGAGGACCGTTCCCTGGTTGACAATGACCTTGCACTTGCCGCAGACCCCGTCGCCGCCGCAATAGGCATGGATATAGACCCCGGCATTGGCGGCGGCGGTCAGTAAATTCTCGCCATGGTCGACGGTTACGGTTATGTTGTCGGGTTGAAATGTTATGGTATGCTTCATTATATCACTCCGTGAACACCGGGCCGGGCCGACGGATCCGGGGTAGCAGGTATCAGAAGTCAGACATCAGGCGTCTGAAGGCGGAAACCGCCTGCCGTGCCCGGCCTGGTCCTTTCCCGCCTGCCAGCGGCTGCGGCCGCGCTATTGCGCCGTCGTAAAAACTCAAATTTATAGCATATACCAAGCGGTAATTCAATGAAGGAACAGGGGATAATGAGCGGGGAGACGGCAGGGGACAAGGGGCGGAAATGGCTCAAAATCAACCTGCAGGTTCCCCTGCGTGCTGTGGAATCGGTATCCGACCTCCTTGCCGTGATCAGCGGCGCAGGTGTCGAAGTCCGGCCACATGAAGGCGCAACCAGCGAGGTCTCCGCCTTTTTTGCCGTGGAACCGCAAGACGGCGGGGATGCCGATACCGCCACAGCCGCCATCCTCGCCCTGGTCCGGGACGAGGTGGGCGGGATGCTCGCCCTTTACGACCTGCCTGCCCCTGAACTGACACATGAACTCCTGGACGACCAGGACTGGGCCACGAGCTGGCAGCAATTCTTCAAGCCCTTTGAGATCGTTCCCGGCCTGGTGATCAAACCCTCGTGGGAGAGCTATCGGCCCGCGCCGGACCAGCAGGTCCTGGAGATGGACCCCGGCATGGCCTTCGGCACCGGCCAGCACGCCTCCACCCGCATGGCCCTGGCCCTGGTCACCGACACCTGCCGCACATACCGGCCGGCGTCGGTTCTCGACGTAGGCACCGGCACCGGCATCCTGGCCTTGGGCGCGGCCCTCTTCGGTGCCGACCGGATTCTGGCCATCGACAACGACCCCGAGGCGGTGCGGGTGGCCACGGCCACGGTCCGGGCCAATCGCCTCCGGGAGAGAATCCGGGTCTCGGCAGAGGATCTTGCCGCTGTCCAGGGCCCCTTTGCCCTTATCTGCGCCAATATCGTCCACAACGTGCTGGTGGACATGGCCCCGGACTTCCGCCGCCTGCTCGCACCCGGCGGCCGGATCGTTCTCGCCGGCCTCCTCCGGGGCGAACAGGAGCGTAACATCGGCCGTATCTACAGTGCCCTGGGCCTGCGGCCGGTGCACAGCCTGCAGCACGAGGAGTGGGCAGCCCTGCTCCTCCTGGACACCTCCCGCTGACACTCCAACCGCCGACCGACCATGCGACGCCTGTTGCGTACTTCCCTCTTCCTTCTCCTCGGCCTGCTGCTGGTGGCAGGTGGCTGCTGGTACCAGCTCCGCAAGGGGATCACCATCGACTCCCTCACCCTGCCTTCCGTGAAGATCAACCGGCTGACCATCCGGCTGGAACACCGTCTCTCGGTCAGCATCGGCGACCTGACCATCTCCGGCGGCAGGATGCTTTTCGATCCCGAGATCTGGGTCCCCAGGATCAGGACCGCCTCCCGCCTGCTGCAGGAACTCAGGATCCGCCACTTCCTCTACCACGGCTATTCGGGCAGCCTGACCTGGTCCGACCGGACCTTCCATCTGCAGAACGACCTGGTGGACGTCACCGCCACCCTGTCCTTCCGGGGCGGCGTCTTTTCCTTTGACCTGCAGCGCCTGCGAACCCGCAACTACGACCTGCAGGTGCGCGGCCGCGGCACCTACGGCTTCAGAAGCAGGCGGTTTGCCTTTGCCGGTACCGCCGAAGGATACGGCATCCGGGGCCAGGCTGCGCTCGAGATGCGGGGCGCGCAGGGAGAACTGCGGCTGCAGACCGACGATTTTCCCGGCCTCGCCGATGTCCTTGCCCCCTTTCCCGTGGACCGGGACCTCCGCTCCTGGCTCACCGAAAAGATCACTGCCCGGGCCATGCGCATCGAGGAGCTGCGCCTGCGTTTCCGGCTGGAAAACGGGCTGCCGGTCCTGCATCCACAGTCCATCAGCGGCAGGGCCAGGCTGCGGCAGGTGGCCATCGCCTTCCACCCGGACCTGGAACCGGTGCGGATCCGCAGCGCCCTGCTGGTGTGGAAGGACGACCGGCTCGACTGCAGCCTGACCGGTCCCATGTATCGCAACAGGAACCTGGACGGCAGTCATATCGTCATCACCAACCTGCTGGGCGACCAGCCCTCCGGTATCGATATCCGGCTCCGCACCCGGACCCGAGTCGACCGGCCGGTCCTGGACCTGCTCCGAGCCTACGACATCGACCTGCCCCTGATCCAGACCGACGGTTATACAGCGGCAGACCTGCGGCTGCTCCTGCGCCTGCGCGACCTGGACCTCCAGGTTACGGGCCGCTTCAGCACCGGCAGAAGCGACTGGCTCTGGCAGGGTATTCCCCTTGGCTGTGAACGGGCCGTGGTGGAGCTGGCCAACAACAGGATCACCATCCGTGAGGCGGAACTCTCCTGGCAGGACAGCCTGCAGGCCGGCCTGAGCGGCGACGTGGACATGACGGCCCGGCAGGCGCACCTTACCGCCGATATCCACCACCTGGAGCTGAAAAGAGGCGACATGGCCCTCCTGCAGGCAGAAAACATGCGCCTGCCCCTGGTGGTCGACTTCAGGGATACGGCCATCATCAGGCTGCCCCTGCTCGAAACCGAGATCACCGACGACGGCCACACGGTCACGGCCATGGTCCGCAGCCTCAGGGCCGTCCGGCCGCTGGTGCCGTTCCTGGCGGATATTCCCCTGGACGACGGCAGCCTGCGGATCACCACCGCGGACATGGAGAGCTTCCACTTCCAGGGCCTCATCACCCTCCTGGACAGCAGCCTGCGCGACCATGGCCGGCCAGTGACCAGGTTCCGCTTCCAGGGCTCCACCGATGCAGGCGGTACCATCGTCTCGGTGAACGACGGCAAGATCATCGCCAGAATATCGGAAAAACTCAGGATCCACCTCAAGGACTATGGTGTGGTCATCGACGGCCAGGGTGCCGCCGCAAGCCCTCACCTCGCCCTGCCCACCCACATCAGCGCCACCAACTCTCCCCTGCGGGTGCGGGGCTTCACCATCCCCGCCACCAGCTACAAGGCTGACCTTGACGGCAGCATGATCCGCGTCTCCGCCACCCTGCCCTCCTCCGGCACCATCCGCGCCGAACGGCGCGGCAACCGGTTCCACCTGGTCGGCAGTCGTCTCACCGCGGACCTGGTGCAGCAGCTGGTCACCTTCATGGACCTGGAAGGCGGCCTGTTCAATGTCTCGCTCTGGGGGACGGAGGAGGATTTCGAGGGGTTCCTCGAATGCACTGATGTCCTGGTCCGCGACAGCGAGTTCGTTCTCCTGAGCAATATCATGGCCTTTCTCGATACCATACCGGCCCTGGCGACCTTCTCCTCGGCCGGCTTCAACAGCAACGGCTACAAGATCAAGAAAGGGGTGGCCCGGTTCCGCTACCGACGTGGCGTCCTGACCATCATCGACTCCTTTTCCGAGGGGACCTCCATCAATACCCGGGCCAAGGGCACCCTGGACTTCAACCGCAAGACCATCAACATGGAGGTGACCCTGCAGACCCTGAAGAGCCTGAGCAAGGTCATCAGCACCATCCCCTGGGTCGGCTATGCCATCCTCGGCAAGGACGGCACCATGAGCACGGTCCTCCAGATCACCGGCAGCCTGGAGCATCCCGAGATCACCACCCACCTTTCGGAACAGGCGGTGCTGGCGCCGCTCAATATCCTGGAGCGGACCCTGACCTGGCCCTTCAGGCTGTTCGGCTGGGACAGGGACGAGAAAAAACCGGCAATGCCGGATCAGGGCGCACAGCCCCCGGCCATCCCAGTCCCCGGCGAGCCGCAGCCCGATACCGCGCCACCGGCCACTGACCGAAGGTAGCGAAACATCCGGCAGTCGTAACAGTTCAGCAGTGCGTCAGCTGTGCGTGATCGTGACTGGCCGCTATAGTCCGCTATTATGCGGCCAGTCATGAGCGCGTGCAGATGGCGTGCTGCTGAACTGTTACCGACAGTCACCACTCCACTGGCGTAAAGAAAAAAACGAACCGGCCATCCTCCACGTCCACCTTCAGGGTGGCGCCATGGCTGAGGGCGTAATCGATATAGCCGGTCTTGGCACAGTCTCCTGCGCACTCGGTGGCGTGGGCCGGCGATTCCACGTCCCGGTCCCGGTCATACCAGGAGACCAGCATCCAGTCCTCGAACCGGCCGGCCGCCACCTCCTTTGCCTGGCCCATGGCCTCCTGGTAGTCGACAGGACTCTTCTCCGGGTGCAGGGTGACCTCTTCGATCCCTTTCCGGTCCCGCTTCGGCAATGCACACGCCTTCTCCGCCATGGCAACCTCCCTTATGTTCCTTGACAGCATTCATCCGATCTTTTCCCTAATCCATTCCACATGGAAGCAAAAAATGAAACCTCAATCCGCAGATACATCACAATCCCATCGCTGCACGGCTGCTCATGGCCGCAGGGCACCACCAGCCCGGCCCCGGATCGTGTGCCAGGACCCGTCGACCACAACAAGGAAAAGTAAATTTTATTTGACCTCATATTGTTTTTCTGCCAACAAGGCATTATATTATAGACTGTATATAAACAATCCTGCCGTGTTCCCGGCACACCAGCCGGGACAGGGGCGGAAGGGGCAGAAAACGCGATATGCAAAAAAACCTGAATATCTTCATACGGTTGCCAGACGGACGCCGTACCATGGCCGGCAGACTGCTGTACGAACATCAGGCGGACGGCACCATTCACAGCTACTTCCGCTACGAATCCTCGTGGCTGGGTGACCCGGAGGCCTTTCCCCTGGATCCCGTCAACCTGCCCCTGGACAGCGAGGTATTCCGCCTCAGGTCCCGCTCCGGCCTCTGGGGGGTGCTGGAGGACGCCCTGCCCGATGCCTGGGGCAGGCGACTGCTCCAGGCCAGGCACGGCATCGACGTCTCCAGGCGCAACAACATCGAGCTGCTCCTGCTCACAGGCTGGGCCGAACCCGGCGCCACCGGTTTCTCCGAAACCTCGACCATGCCCGCCGCCCTGGTCAGGCCCATGGACCTGGACATGACCGACCAGGCCATCAGCGCCGCCGAGACCTTTGAGCAGAACGCCGACGCCGTCAGCCTGCCCGACTTCTTCATCTCCGGCGGTTCCTCTGCCGGCGGTGCCCGCCCCAAGGTCCTGGCCCGTTCCGGCACGGTTCTCTACCTGGTAAAATTCCCGTCCATCAATGATCCGTCCCCCCACCTCATGGGCCTCCTCGAGTCGTTCGGCCTGGCATGTGCCCGCAGGGCAGGGATCCCGGTACCCGAGTTCTTCACCATCGAGCCACGGCCGGGCCGTGTCGCCCTGGCGGTCAGACGTTTCGACATCGGCAAGAGGAACGGCAGACACCATTTTCTCAGCTTCCAGTCACTGGTGGGCACCGAGGAACAGCTCGGTCTGCCCTATGCCCGGATGGCCGGGATCCTGCGCCAGGTGTCGGCTGATCCGGAAACCGACATCGGCAACCTGTTCAAACAGATGGTGGTCAACATCCTCATCTGCAACCGCGACGATCATCTCAAGAATTTTTCCATGATCTTCGACTCCGGCCTGGCCGGGTACCGGCTCACCCCGGCCTACGACATGGTACCCAACCTCTGGCAGATGCAGCACGTCCTCTCCGTCAACTCGAGGACCAGCGATATCACCCGCAACGACCTGCTCGCCGAAGGCAGACGTTTTGCCCTCTCCACCCGGCGCAGCCGACGCCTGGTGGACGCAGCCCTCCGGGGCGTGCGCACCGCCCTGGCCGATCACCGCCGGATCCTGGACCAGCTTGCGGCGGAAAACCGGCTCTGCGCACGCCTTCTCGACAACATCCGCCGGAACCTGGCAGCCATGGCACCGCCAGCCGGGAGGACAACATGAGGATCCCGGAGATCATCGGCCGCATGGGCCTGCAGATGCGCAAGGCCCGCCAGTTGAGACGGGACCGCCAGAAGGACCTGGCCGCCCGCATGGGCGTCTCGCGCCTGACCGTGATGAAGATGGAAAAGGGCGGGCCGGAGGCGGGCCGGATCCCGCTGGAGACCTGGCTCAGGGCCGCCGAACACCTCGGCCTGCTCGATACCTGGCAGGAGGTGATGAAGGTGCGGACCGATCCCTTTGAAGAGTATGACAGAAAGGTGAGGGAAGAGGAACGGATCAGGAAGGGCCGGGTGAAGAAACCGGGCCACAGGGAAACCGGAGACTGAAACTTCATACAAGCCCGGCAGGACACCATCCAGAGCCCGGCTTACCTGCACGCGCTCGCGGCTGCGCGCATGGCGGGCTATCGGAGTCTTGCTGCGCCCGCTCCCCTGCGGTCAGGCACCCCTGCACAAATCTGCGGCCCCTGAGAGCGCTTACAAAACAAGGGGTTGGCCCTGATGGACCAACCCCTTGATCTTTCTCTGGCGCGCCAGGGAGGATTCGAACCCCCGACCTACGGATTCGTAGTCCGGCACTCTATCCAGCTGAGCTACTGGCGCGTATGTCTGGGCGACTATACACCAAAACCGGTTCCTGCACAAGCTCTTTGTGGTGCCGGCAACAGATGTGGTGTCCGGCGGGGATCAACCCCGCGTTTCCCCCCGGCCTGACGCAGTGGAAGTTGCAGGCAAGTGGCCACGGCCATTCTGTTTTCGCACGGTCCGGGACCGGATACGGCTGCAGGGAATGAAGGTCATCCCGTCTTCACGTGCAGGAACTGGATATCGTTCTCACCGGGTTTCATCTCCGGCCGGGGGATGATGTCCACCACTGCCTCGTGCCTGGCCTCCAGCTCGGCCAGTTCCTGCCGTTTCTTGTTCAGCAGGTAGTGGGCCACCTCGAGCGGCAGGCGGCACTCCACCCGGTTGACCTTCCTGCGGCTGATCCCGGTCTGGATCCGGCGCAGGTAGTAGAGGGCCTGGGTCTCCACCGAGCGGATCACACCGCGCCCTTTGCAGTACTCGCAGGTCCGGTAGCTGCCCTTCTCGATGGGCGCGCCCATCTTCTGGCGTGAGATCTGCATCAGGCCGAAGCGCGAGATGCGGCTGATATCCACCTTGGCCTTGTCCCGCTTCATACTGGCCTTGACCTGTTTCTCCACCTCGCGGATGTGCTTCTTGTTCCGCATGTCGATGAAGTCAACCACGATCAGCCCGCCCAGGTCGCGCAGCCGGAGCTGACGGGCCAGCTCCTCCGCCGCCTCCATGTTGGCAAGAAAGATGGTGTCTTCGAAATCGGCGTTCTTGGAGGTACGACCGGAGTTGACATCAATGGCCACCAGGGCCTCGGTGGGGTTGATGACAATGGAGCCGCCCGAGGGCAGGGGCACCTGGGGCCGGTAGATGGACTCGATCTGCTCCTCGATGTTGTACTGGTTGAAGATCGGTTTGGCGCCCCGGTGCAGGCGCACCCGTACCTTGCGCTGCCTGGCCGGCAACAGCTCCACAAACCCGTTGACCTGCTGCATCGACTCCTCGGTATCGACCAGGATCTCCTGGATATCCGGGGTGAAGTGGTCACGGAGGAAACGGACCACCGTATCCTGGTCTTCATAGATCAGGGCCGGCGCGTTCATGGTCTGGCCCCGATTCTTGATCTCCTTCCAGAGGCGCAGCAGGTAGGCGAGGTCCTTCTGCAGGGCGGTCTTGGTGATATCGGCGCTGGCGGTGCGGATGATGTAGCCGATCCCCTCGGGAATGGAGAAACCGCTCATGATCTCCCGCAGGTGGGCCCGCCGCTCCTCACCGGTGATCTTGCGCGAGATACCGGCTGAATCGCTGCCAGGCATGAGCACCAGGCAGTGACCGGGCAGGGAGAGATAGGTGGTCATGTTGGCGCCCTTGTTGCCGGTCACCTCCTTGACCACCTGCACCAGCACCTCCTGGCCGCGCTTGACCACGTTCTCGATCTTCAGCTTCTTCCACTGGTGGCGGGCGATCAGTTCGCGACTGCGCTCGTCCACGTCCTGGCGGTAGTACTCGGGATGGATCTCGTTGAAGGGCAGGAAACCGTTGCGGTCGGTGCCGATATCGACAAAGGCCGCCTGCAGGTTGGCCTCCACGGAAACGATCCTCCCCTTGTAGATGTTGTTCTTGGTCCGCTCCCGGACCACGGTGGTGACATGGAAGGACTCCAGCCGGCCGCCCTCCACCAGGGCGATGCGGCACTCCTCGGGCTCCTCGGCATTGATGAGCAGCTTGATAACCTGGGACTTTTGTTTCTTCTGTCCCTTCTGGCCGCCGGCCTGCTCCCGGTCGGCCTCTGCGGCCTGCTCCCGGCCGTTGCCCTGCTTGTCCGCCGCGCTGCCACCGCCGTTCTTCCCCTTCCGCCCCCTGCCGGACCTGGAACGGGAACGCTTCGCGCCCCGTCCGCGGCCGGACGGCTTCTCTTTTTCCTCTTTCTTCTCTTTCTCCTGCTCCGCACCCCCGGCATCGCCTGAGGCCCGAGGTTCTTCCGGCGGGAGGTTCTCCGGTTCCGGTGACGCCGACGCGGCCTTTTCCTCTCCAGCGCTCTTCTCCGCCGCCCCGGTTTTTTCCGGGGAGGCCTCCGTGGCCGCCTCTGTGGTCTTCGGGGCCTCCGTGGCGGTATCCGCTCCCTCCTCCTTTTTCTTTTTCATCAGGGAGGGGACATTCTTCCACCAGGCGCCGGTGGACACCTTGGGCAGGGACTTTTTCCTTTCTTTTTTCGTACTCTTTTCTTCAGTCATTAATACTCGTTACCTCGTAAACCTGTGACAGCAGCCACACGGGCGGCAATGATCGCCTCAAAGCGACCTGGCCGGCCCCGGTATCCCCGGCGCACCAGTAACAGGATCCTGGCCGGTCCGGCTTCTTCCCGGGTGGCGGCAGGGGTCAGTGATAATATATCCTGTCGTCATGGCGCTGTCTGCGGATCCTGCCGGCGCGAACCAGCGGTTCAAGCAGCTGCTCAACCTGTTCCGGGCCGCCCATCTGGAAGACCCGGCTGATATCGGCGGCCGTACAGGGCCGCCGCTGTACCATGTGCACTATCTCCTCAAGCCGGCCCGGGGAATCACTTCCCCTGTCCGCACCGGCCCGCGGTTGCTCTTTTTCACTGTCTGCCGGCGCGTCGGCCAGCAGGTCGACGACCAGGTCCGGCCTGATCTCTCTGAACCGGGCGGCGATCTCCTCCAGCCGCCGGTGGCGCACCGGCCGGGCAAAGGATTCCAGGGGCGGCCGGGCCACGGTATTGAGCTGCACCCGGTCCAGCCGCATCCGGCCGATGACCTCTGCCAGGGCCGCGACCTCCTCCTCGCTCTCGTTGAGACCGCGGACAAAGAGGATCTCGAGCCACAACTGTCCCCGGTATTCGCGGGAGAAGCGGATCAGCCCCTCGATGATCCCTGCCAAGTCCAGGCAGGCGGCGGGACGATCCACCTTCCTGAACCCCTCCGACCGGGCCGAATCCAGCGACGGGATGACAATATCGGCCAGTTGCAGCTCCTGCCGGACCCCGACATCTCCCAGGGTGGTGCCGTTGGTAAGGACGGCGATGGGCTTGCCCGCCACCTTTTTCAGGTGCGCGAGGATGACGCCAAAGCCCGAGTGCAGGGAGGGCTCGCCACTGGCGGTGACCGTCACCACATCCACCGCCGCAAGCCGGTTTTGGTCCCCGCAATAGGCATCGATCTCGGCGATGATCCCGGCCGTGGGCACATACTCCGCCCGCTGGCAGGTCAGGGTGACGGTCGGACCGACCTCGCAGTATATACAGTTGAGATTACAAACCTTTTCCGAGAACAGATCCACACCGAGAGAACGGCCGAGACGCCGTGAATTCACCGGGCCGAAGATGTGCTTCATGAGGATCGTCTGGCGTTGCCGCCCGCGTCACGCCACCGCTCGAGGGAGGGGACTTACAAGGGTTGGAAAATCAGGATATTAGGCAGAGCATACACTGGCCGATACATAAACCAATTTCAATGGATGCGCAAGCCTAAACTGGAGCTTTTTCCTTGACACCTCCTGCGCCTGCGCGTACATTCCAACCGACTGGACTTGTCTATTTTTTCAGGAAATTCCGTTACTCAACCACCACAGGAGCAGGTCGAGGTGAAGCAAACCATTCCATCCTCCCCGATCACCGCGCTTTTCATTCTTTTTTTTTCCTGGAGTCTCCTTGCCGCCGGCAGTGCCGCGGCAGATGTGGTCAAG
>Ga0256840_1000643_pt1 | contig 35021 bp, 42 predicted proteins | sample 355202metaG_FD_185969 | JGI IMG/M metagenome (GOLD analysis project Ga0256840, IMG submission 185969) | Hydrothermal vent microbial communities from Mid Atlantic Ridge, Atlantic Ocean - 355-202 | ecosystem: Environmental > Aquatic > Marine > Hydrothermal vents | place: Atlantic Ocean: Mid...
CCGCAGCAGCAGGAGCATATGTTACTATGCCTTATGCAGAAGTTGTGATGCAGTATAAATGGTTTATTTTTGGTGCTGAACTGTTGGTACTTTTCTTTGGACTTAGTATGTCAAGAGGTAAACCAGGACTAAATTTAGCTATGCTTTTTCTTTTCACATTCTTAACGGGTGTCTCATTAGTACCTCTTTTGGCTTCACTTATTGGTGCAGGAAATGGTGCGGTTATTGGTAATGCATTTTTAATGACTTCAGTTCTTTTTGGAGCATTAAGTCTTTTTGCGATTAACTCTAAAACTGACTACTCTAGTTGGGGTAAACCATTGTTTATCACTCTTATTGTTATTATTATTGCTTCTCTAGTAAATTATTTTTTACTTCAAAGCCCTATGATGCATATCATTATCACTGCTGGTATTTTATTATTATTTTCGTTCTTTACGATTTATGACACACAAAATATTGCGAATGGTGCTTATGACTCTCCTGTAGATGCTGCGGTATCTTTATACCTTGACTTCTTGAACATGTTTACTGCATTGCTACAACTTCTAGGTATCTTTGGTGGGGACGATTAGTCCTGCCATTTATAAAAGATTGTGCATCTTTAAGATGCTTATCTTTTTCACTTATTAGTTTTTACCCTTTACAAACAATACCTCGAATTCAAGATACTCCAATGGATAGTTACGCATAAGTTTTTTCATCTGTATATAACTCAAACGTCTTTCCCCGCCACTCACCCCACTTTGTTTAATATAAGTAAACATTTCTCTAGTATTTTTAAATTCTAATTTATAGTGATGTATTTTAAACTTTGTATCTTTATAATATTTTTTTAATGTTTCTTGCATACTCTCACTCGCATAAATAGGTGAAGAAATGCCTGCAGTGGAGTGCAGTGTCTTAAATGTACCTGAGGTAAAAATAGCAGCATGAAAATGATCTGAGATTTCACTCATTTTTTTCAAAGTAAAATCTAAATCTTCACTCCATTGTAGGGCAGAAGAAGAAATACATAAATCTACTTTTTTGTTGACTAAGGTCTGTAAAAAAGTTTCTTCATTAAAGTTCATACATACTTTGGTAATAGAGGGTTCCTCAGGATGTACATCTAACATTGCTTGAGCAGAATCTATCGCGATGAAAGACGTAACAGCTATATTTTGTTTTTTTAAGTTTTTAAAAATGGAGCCACTTCCACAACCCACATCGGCAACACTGTCATAGGAACGAGACGAAAGACCTTCAACTAATTCACTCGCCACTTTAGCTTGAATCATATTGTATTTTTCATATTGGTGTGCAAAACGTGAGAACTCTTGCACCACATTTGATACTTGCTTTGTATGCGTATTCACTCTTGCTCCTGTCTTCATCACTGTTTCAAACTTTTTTAGGTATAATCCACGAAATTATACCCAAAATATTTGTTTTGGGTTACTCAAAAGAAAAAGAGGCAACCATGACATCAACACTTTTAATCATACAAATCGTACTCGCATTAGCAATTACTATTGCCGTACTTCTCCAAAAAAGTTCAAGTATTGGACTTGGTGCATACAGTGGCAGTAATGAATCTGTTTTTGGAGCAAAGGGGCCAACAGGTTTTCTTGCAAAACTAACCTTTACGCTTGCCTTTGCATTTGTTGTGAATACTTTAGTACTTGGATACCACTACACTGCCGACAACTCAGCATCTGTAACAGATAGCATTGTACCTGCTAATAATGCTGCTGTACCTGCCGTACCAAGCAGCCCAGAGAAAAGTACGCCTTTAGCTCCCTCTGCACCTGCTACTAATTAACTTTAAGAAAGAGACTTTCCTCTTTCTTCTCTTTCTTCATCACTCTTACATACAATACATAGTACCCCAAGGTAAAAAAGGGTAAAATTTGCCTATTAAATACCTAGGAGAACGTAATGGTAAATGAAATTTTAGAACATACAACTGAAAACATGGCAAAAAGTATTGAGGCTCTAAAAAGAGACTTCTCAAGTCTTAGAACAGGAAAAGTGACTACGGGTATTGTTGACAATATTAAGGTAGACTATTATGGCACGATGACTGCACTCACGCAAGTTGGAAATGTCATTGCTACTGATGCAACAACTATCAGTATCACTCCATGGGAAAAAACACTACTTCCTGTCATTGAAAAAGCGATTCAAGAAGCAAATATTGGTGTAAATCCAAACAATGATGGTGACTTCATCAAACTCTTTTTTCCTCCTATGACTGCTGACCAAAGAGTTGAGATTGTCAAACAGGCTAAGGGTATGGTTGAGCATGCAAAAGTGTCTATTAGAAATGTTAGAAAAGATGGTAACGATAAAATAAAAAAGCTTGAAAAAGATAAAGAAGTTTCTGAGGATGAATCTAAAAAAGCTCAAGACCAAGTACAAAAAATAACAGATGAACATATCTCTAAAGTAGATGAGGCTTTTAAAATAAAAGAAGCTGATATCCTTAAAGTATAACCATGGATGTTGAACAAGTATATAAAGATGCAAATGCTCTTTTAGATGGACATTTTTTACTGGCAAGTGGCAACCACTCAAGTAGATACTTGCAAAGTGCTAAAGTATTAGAATACCCACATAAAGCAGCTTTACTTACTGATGCACTCGCTAAAATGATACGTGAAGCAGGGATAGAGGTAGATACTGTGTGTGCTCCTGCACTTGGTGGAGTACTTGCAGGCTATGAGCTTGCAAGGTCCTTAAAGGTACGTTCTATTTTCGTTGAGAAAAAAGAAGGTGGAATGGACTTACGTCGTGGCTTTAAAATAACTAAAGGTGAAAAAATCATCATTTGTGAAGACATCATCACCACAGGTGGTTCTGCACTCAAAGCAGCAAAAGCCATAGAAGCTCTTGGCGGGGAAGTGGTCGCTTTTGCGTCACTTGCAAACAGAGGGTTTTGTAAGCGTCAAGGGGGAAATGATACTGCCAAGTCTCAATGTGCTTTACCAAAAGACACCCCTCTTTTTGCACTTGATGATTTCAGTTTTGAAATGTACGCTCCTGAAGAGTGTCCTCTTTGTAAAGAAGGTAAATCTCAAGCGATTAAACCTGGGAGTAACGGCTAAAATCCTTTCCTCCTAAAACAAGCCCTTAAAAGTTTGATGGGCTTGGTGAGTTTATAAGACTATAAAACTCATTTCTCGTACGTTCATCACTTTTAAACAACCCACGAAGAGCAGAACTCACAGTAGTTGAGTTTATCTTTTGTACACCTCTCATCTCCATACACATATGTCTTGCATGCACAACAACAGCCACACCTTTTGGTTTAATAGCTCCTAAAATAGCATCTGCAATTTGTTCTGTCATCTGTTCTTGTATTTGTAATCGTCTTGCATAGACGTTTACGATACGTGGAATTTTAGAGAGTCCTACCACTTTACCATCAGGGATGTATGCCACATGAGCACGCCCAATAATAGGCAACATATGATGCTCACACATAGAATAAAACTCTATATCACGCACTAACACCATCTCATCATTTGAACTTGTAAAAAGTGCTTTGCTTAATATCTCTTCAGGATTTTGGTCATACCCTTCCGTTAGAAATTTAAGAGCTTTAGCTACTCTACTAGGTGTTTTTAATAAACCTTCACGTTTAGGATCTTCACCTAACAGCTCAAGTACTTTAGTGACAGCTTGTTCAAATTCTTCATTTTTTGTCATTATGATTTCCCATATTAATATGTCTGTATTGTATCTAAATACAATTTAACTACTTTCTCATCTACTTTTGAGATAGCAATTTTCTGTATCTCTTCTATGCTAAAATAATGGTTTTGCGTCATATCAAGTTCATCGTAGATATACACTTTACAGCATAATTTGAAGTGTGTATAGGCATGTGTAACCTCGCCTATATACTCAGAGGCACATAAGGGGTCTTCTATATTAGAAAATCCCCATAGCCCATGTAAGAACTTACCTTTACGCTGAGTAAGAGCTAGCTTATCATTGTACGTTCTAAGCATAATATACTGCTCACGTGCAGGAACAATTCTTTTTTTCTTAACAGGAAACATAGTAGGGTTTTCTTTCCCCCTGCAAACACTTGAAAGAGGGCAAACGTCACAAGAAGGATTTTTGGGTGTACAAAGTGTAGCCCCTATGTCCATCATCGCTTGGTTGTACTCAAAAGGGTTTACCTTGTCTACCAATTCATAGGCAATTTTCCATAATTCTTTTGTTGTAGGGGTTTTAAGCTTATTGAGACGACACAGTATCCGTTTGACATTGGCTTCCATAATAGGAACGGGCTTCTTGTAGGCAAAGGTGGCTACTGCATGGGCAGTATTTTCCCCAATACCTGGGAGCTTTATGAGTTCTTCTATATCTGAAGGTAACACCTCAATAAGTCCAGCTGTTGTATGTAAATTTTTTGCTCTATTGTAGTACCCTAGCCCCTCCCACATTTTAAGCACATCATCCAATGGGGCATCCCCAAGAGCTTTAAGCGTAGGGAATGTTTTTAAAAAAGGATAATAATATCGCTCTAGTACTGTTTTAACTTGTGTCTGTTGAAGCATCACCTCAGAGAGATAGATATGATAAGGGTTTTCTGTCGTACGCCATGGGAGTTCGTGTCTTCCATGTATTTTATACCAATTTTGGATGTTTAGGTGAACCGTAAGGTATTTATTTTTCATAGCTAGGATTATAGCAAACTCTTCAAGAAAAGAAGAGACACTTTAGTAACTATAAGTTATATAAATAGTTAATTATTAGACTTTACTCTATCTATAGTTTAAGATGCTAATTAACCCCCACTTAATACAATTTACATTATCATATTTGCACGAATTTATAAAAGGAATACAATATGAAAATTAAAAACATACTCTTAGCATGTACTGTTTCTCTAGGATTTGCCCAAGCAGATGTCCAGTCAAATATGGCACATGTTCAGTTAACTTCTCAACTTCAAGGAATTGAGGGGAACAAAGAAGTAGAGATTAAATCTCTTGTAGGGAAAATAGACACTATCGGTTTTTCAACTGTAGCAGCCAACACACATATAGAAAAATTTTACTATGAAAAGTTCAAAGAAAAAGGTGTAGAAATGATCTCTTTCTTTGGTTTGGTAAACATAGACAAGCTAAAACCTCTTCTTCTTGCTAACCCAGACTTTGGGGCGTATGCACCTTTTAACTTTTTAGTCTACAAAACACTAGACACAAAAAATGATGACAACACATGGTTCGGACACCTAGCTCCAGATACAATGCTCGATATCATTGGTGAAAAAAATGCAGATACGCGTAAAGAATTTACAAACATGATAGAAGGCTTTGATAGTCTTGTCAACAAAGAAATGAAGCCAACAAAAGCAAAAAGATTTGAGCATACAAAAGAACTGCCAGAGAAAGGTCTTACAAAACTTGTAAAAAAGTTTGACAAACCTGATGATTTGGAAGAATGGGTAGAAGATTTTGTTGCAGACCATGATGGACGTTTTTCAAAACATAACTTTATCATAGCTGGATTTATAGACTTTAAATTTGAATACGAGGACAGAGACATGGAGTTTGACAAATATGATGCATACTGGGTATCACTTCTTTGTCACTTTGAATTTTCAAACTCAATCTTTAACCGTGGTATGCCAGAAGCAGGAATGTTTGCGCCTTGTTCGGTTTACTTCTACATCCCAAAAGGAACAAATGAACTTCACGTTGGCTATGCAAGTGTAGATAACTGGATAAATGCTCTTAACTTTAAAGACCAAGAACGTATAGATTACATGAGAAAAATCGATGCTGAAGTGGTACAAACTTTTGAAGAGATGGGATTTACCCTTCTTCAAAAATCTAACTAACGCTCAAAAAGACAGGTATATTCCTGTCTTTTTACCTACATCTCTTTCTCCTTATTTTACCTACATCCATACATTTATTAGCATTTCAACACTTTTTAGATAAAATCACGGTAATTTTTAATAAAGGATTGTAGTGAAAGTTACAGTAAACAAAGTAGATGATGCAAATATCATCGTAAGTGGTACCCTTGATGCAGCGGCAATTGACGCAAATGTAGAGAAACTAGCTAGACAAGCTGCTAAAGAAGTAAAAGTAGATGGCTTTAGAGCGGGTAAAGTACCTGTTTCTGTAGTGAAGCAAATGCATGGCGACAAACTTGCACAAGATGCTGAAGGTGAAGCTTTAAGAGAACTCATCGATGCTGGTCTTGCCGAAGCTAAAGTTGATCCTGCAGATATGATTGGTCAGCCTGGCTTTAAAAAATATGAAAAAACAGATGCTGGCATCGAAGTAGAAATTGAAGTTTCTACTCGACCCGTATTTGAGCTTAAAGACTACATGGATGTAGTCCCTGCATTTGAAAAGCCAACAGCGGATGAAAAAGACGTTACTGCGAAACTTGGAGAAATGGCAACACAACAAGCACCATTTACAAAAATCAAACGTAAGCGTATGGTAAAAGATGGAGATATGACTCTCATCGATTTTGATGGTTATGTTGAGGGTAAAGCATTTGACGGTGGCAAAGCAGAAAAATTTAACCTCAAGATAGGTTCAGGTCAGTTCATCCCAGGATTTGAAGAACAAATCATCGGTATGAAATATGAAGAGCAAAAAGATGTTGTAGTTACTTTCCCTAAAGAGTACGGTTCTGAAGAATTAGCAGGTAAAGAAGCTACATTTAAAGTAACACTTCATGAGATACAAGAGCAACAAGCTGTTGAGCCAGATGATGCATTTGCTCAAAAAGTCTTAAGTGATGACAAAGCAACACTTGAAACACTGAAAGAAAAACTAGCAGACCAAGTAGTATCTGAAGCACTTTCTAAAGTATACAGTGGAGACTTAAAACCAAAACTTGTAGAAGCATTGGTAAATAAGTTTGACTTTGCTTTGCCAAACAACATTGTAGAGCAAGAGATAGATGCAAAAGTAAATGCTAAAGCTCAAACTATGGATGAAGCAGAACTCAAAACATACCAAGAAGACATCAAAAAACTGGAAGAACTAAGAAACTCAGTAAGAGATGAAGCCGAAGATTCAATTAAAGCTACTTTCATTGTAGATGCATTGGCCAAGAAAGAAGGCGTTGAAGTAGATGACCAAGAAGTAACCTCGGCACTCTACTACCAAGCAATGATGTCAGGTCAAGATGCACAAGAATTGATAAAATACTATCAAGAGAACAACCTACTTCCTGCAGCGAAAATGGGTCTTATAGAAGATAAACTATTTGGTAAGCTATTAGGTCTTAACAAGTAAAGTAACACCAACAAATAGCTTTATGGCTATTTGTTAACCATACTAGTGTATATTCAAGTTGATAATAAAATCTATTTAACTATATATTAATAAAGGCAGATTATGAGTTATATCCCATATGTTGTAGAACAAACAGGTAGAGGTGAGAGATCTTACGATATCTATTCTCGTTTATTGAAAGACCGTATCATTATGTTAAGTGGCGAGGTGAACGACCAAGTTGCTTCCACTGTTGTGGCACAACTTCTTTTTCTTGAAGCACAAGACCCAGATAAAGACATTTATTTTTACATTAACTCCCCAGGAGGGGTAATCACCTCTGGTCTATCTATGTATGACACAATGAACTACATTAAACCAGACATCGTAACTATTTGTATGGGGCAAGCCGCTTCAATGGGTGCATTTTTACTTTCATCAGGAACACCTGGTAAACGCTATGCCTTACCCAATGCACGCATTATGATTCACCAGCCTTCTGGTGGTGCTCAAGGGCAGTCTACGGACATCCAGATACAAGCCGAAGAGATACAAAGACTAAAAGATTCACTCAATGAAATCATGGCTAAAAACTGTGGTAAAAAAGCGAAACAGCTTGAAAAAGATACCGAGCGTGATAACTTTATGTCGTCAAAAGAAGCAGTTGAGTATGGACTCATAGATAAAGTACTCACAAAAAGCTTTACCTAACGAGGACGATAATTAAATGCAAAGAGAAATCGTCGTCTACCCTGACAAAAGACTAAAACTCATTTCTAAAGAGGTTACTTCATTTAATGGTGCCTTGCATGACCTACTTGATGATATGTATGACACTATGATAGCTCGTAATGGAGTAGGACTTGCTGCCATTCAGATAGGTGTTGATAGTAGAGTGCTTATTATCAACATACCCTTAGAAGACACAGGTGGGGACAGTTATGGTGAAGAGCGTAACCCTAACGACCAACCTAAAGATAATACCTTAGAGATGATTAATCCTGTTATCATTGAAGCAGATGGCACAGAGAAGTTTCAAGAAGGTTGTCTTTCTGTACCTGGGTTTTATGAAGATGTGGAGCGTGCAAAACATGTCAAAGTAACATACTTTGACAGAAATGGGACAAAACAAACATTAGAAGATGAAGACTTCTTAGCTGTAGCCATACAACATGAAATCGACCACCTAGATGGTAAAGTCTTTATAGAAAAGCTTTCTTATATAAAACGTAAAAAGTTTGAAAAAGAGTGGCGGCGTAAACAAAAAGAGGGAATTATTTAAAAAATATGTCAATTTGACATATTTTTACCCTTCTGCTCTTTTTTATGCCATGATACAGTTATGAATGTACAAATGGATAGTGGTACTCCACCTCAAACAGAAAACAAAAGAACAATCAAACAAAAACCTAAACAACATGCCATCGTAAATAAACTAACCTGTGCCACCATAGAAGGGGTCAATGCGAAGGTTGTACAAGTAGAAGCTACCTTTACTAAGGGCTTACCAGGATTTTCCGTGGTAGGGCTTGCAAGTTCAGATATACAAGAGGCTAAAGAGCGTGTAAAGTCTGCCTTGCTTGTGAACGAATTTGTATTTCCCCCACTCAAGATTACGGTAAATCTAAGTCCCTCCGATCTTGCCAACAAAAAAGGTACACACTTTGACCTACCGCTAGCCTTACTAGTTGCTATGAATAAAAAAAGTTTTTCACAGGAAGGTTTGTTTGTCTTTGGGGAACTGGGTCTTGATGGAAAAGTCAAAAGTTCTTCTATGCTTTTTCCTCTTATTCTCTCGCTTAAAGAGCAAGGGCTTATAAAAAAAGCTATTATCCCCAAAGAAGCCATTGCCTACTTAAATCACATTTCTGGCATAGATTTTATAGCAGTGGAGACACTGAGTGAGGCTATACAGCTACTAAAGTCTGAAAAGTTCCAAGCTAATGTCCAACAGTTTTCTTATGATGCACTAAGCCTTACTATACAGAATAAATCATATTTTTATGAAAAAAGCTACGAGAGTGACTTTTATGATGTAAAAGGACAAATGGTAGCAAAGAGAGCTTCCCTCATAGCTGCAGCAGGGATGCACAACTTCTTCATGGAAGGCAATCCTGGCTGTGGTAAGAGCATGATAGCTAAACGCTTAAAAGACATACTCCCTCCTATCAGTGAGAAAGAACTGCTCTCTATAGCCAAACACCAGTTCTTAGATGGTCAAACCCCTAATTTTAAAGCCATACGCCCCATACGTTCCCCTCATCATACAGCTACGTCTGCTTCTATCTTTGGGGGAGGCTCAGGACAAGCTAAAATAGGTGAAGTAGCTTTAGCTTCAAAAGGTTTGCTTTTCTTTGATGAAATCCCTCACTTTTCTAAGCAAGTTTTAGAAGCGATGAGAGAGCCTCTCCAAGACAAGAAGGTACATATAGCCAGAGTCAATGCCAAAATAGAATATGAAGCAGATATCATGTTTGTGGCTGCACAAAACCCCTGTCCTTGTGGAAATCTTTTATCTAAAATAAAAGAGTGTCGTTGTAGCGAGCAAGAAATAAAACGATACAAAAATAAACTCTCTGACCCCTTTTTAGATAGAATAGACCTCTTTGTAGTGATGCAAGAAGTACAAAGTAGTGACAAACAAGATGTGACATCTACAGCTATGCATCAAGCAGTCCTTGATGCCTTTTCTTTACAAAAGCAAAGAGGTCAAGAGAGATTGAATGGGAAGTTGAATGAAGATGAAATTGAGACATACTGTACCCTACATGAAGAAGCAGAGAAAATTTTAATCTCAGCCATACAGAAGTTTGGGCTTTCTCATAGAGGTATAGCCTCCATAAAGAAAGTAAGTCGTACTATTGCAGATTTGAATGCCCATACAATGATAGAAAAAAAAGATATTTTAGAAGGTTTAAGCTACAGGAGAAGAAGCTAACACTTTTCCTCCCCTTTTTTTGATACTTATATCTATAAAACTTCAACCACTAATTTTGTAACAACAAAACCACCGATAACAAGCCAAATGAACATACTTAATGCAGTGTAAATAGGAGCTAGCCCTAACCCTTTAAATTGAGAGAAGATGGTTCCCATACCAAGAGCAGTCATTGCCATAGTCAGTAAAAATGTATCTACTTCATTGATTATATCTACAAGGTCTTGAGGAAGTAAGTGTAACGAGTTAAATCCTGCTACAAAAATAAAATACACTGCAAACCAAGGAATAACAAGTTTCATTTTTTCATCTCTTTCTCCCCCTGCTCTTTTTGCATCCCATGCAAGATAAAAACCAAGTACTATGAGCATAGGGGCTATCATGATAACTCTAGTCATTTTCACGATAACTGCGGCATCTGCCATCTCACTAGGAGCTCCAGGTACAGAAGCAGGAACAGCCACTACCTGTGCTACTTCGTGAATGGTTCCCCCAACATAAATACCAAACTCACGTGCAGTCATATGCAAGAACCCTGTAGCATTTTCAATGATAGTTGTATAGAGTACGGGGTAGAGGAACATAGAGATGGTTCCAAAAAGTACTACCATAGACACGGCTATGGCTGTTTTGTACTCTTCTGCTTTTAACACAGGTTCTGTTGCTAAAACAGCAGCAGCTCCACAGACAGCCGCACCTGAAGCTGTAAGGATAGAAGTATCTTTTTCCATACCAAATATTTTTGTACCCATCCATGTACCCAAGATAAGTGTAGAACTCAACATAATAAGTGACACCAGAAAGCCATCCATACCCACTTCCGCAATCTGCTGAAAGGTGATACGAAACCCATAAATGACAATGGCAAAACGCAAAATTTTCTTTGCAGAAAAAGTAATCCCTGATTTCCATGCTGTTGGCGTTTGGTTATGTAAAGTATTGGCATAAAATATTCCCATGACGATACCTATGACAAGTGGAGAAAGTCCGAGTGCTTTAATAGGAGCTAAATCTGCAATGAATGTTGCAGCGGCAGCAAATATCGCAACAAATACGATTCCTGAAATAGTTCCCTTACGGTTTGACGTTGAAAATGGCATATAAACACATCCTTTTAGTTATATCTTCAAAATATTTGATTAAAATCATGGAACTATACTATAATTTTGATATAATTACCAAATAAATAGTTCATAAAATGAAAATTAATCAATAAAATAGATTAAAAAAAGAGATAATCAATGAAATTAACACTACGACAAATGCAAATATTTTTAAATGTTGTCAGGTCTGGACACCTCACAAATGTCGCAAAAGAGATGAAACTCAGTCAATCAGCAGTCTCTATGTCCATCAAAGAATTAGAAAATATTTTAGGACGTCCTGTTTTTGACCGTATCAACAAAAAATTAGTCCTTAACGAAGTGGGTCGTGCTTTTCATAAAGAGATCTCGCCTATTTTTAAAAAACTAGCCGATATCGAGTATGAGTTTAAAAACTCAGAGAACAAAGGTATGATTCGTGTGGGAGCTAGTACAACTATCGTTGATTATCTTATGCCTACTATTATTTGTTCATACATGAGCTCTTATCCTGATGTTAAGATTACCCTTAAAGAAGGCAATACAAAAGAAATTGCAGAGATGATAAAAGAAGGAAGTATAGACATAGGTTTTGTAGAAGGGTTTATCTCAGGTTCTGAAATCATTAAAGAAAAAATAGGCATTGATGAGCTACTTGTTGTCACAGCCGACAAAAACTTATGTAAAGACTGCCATATAGACGAAATAGCTGATAAACGCTGGGTACTTAGAGAAGAAGGTTCAGGAACAAGAGAAGTCTTTTTAGACTACATAAAAGAAAAGGTTGATGACCTCAATGTCTTTTTAGAGTTAGGACATACCGAGTCCATCAAAAGTATTTTGATGAACAGAGAATGTTTAACCTGTATTTCTAAAATATCTGTTGATACTGAACTAGAAGAAGGTAAGCTTTTTAAAGTACCCGTTGCTGACTTCGAGTGTAAGAGAGATTTTCTTATGATATATCATAAGGATAAATACCACTCTTCACTCTTTGAAAAATTTGTCTTTTTCTCAAGAAAACTGATGACACAAATGATAGATGGTGGAACCTGCCTCACTATGACTAAACCTGAGTAAGACTCACTTTTAAAGCATCTTCATAGTCGCTGGGGTGGTTTAAGTTAGTAAAGGGGACATCGTCCTCAAAGGCTACTCTTTTTGTATTCACAAGATTTAGCAAATCTCTAAGTTTATGATTACCCTTCTTATATTGGGTTTGTGCAACTAACAACATAGACTTCTTGTAGAAACCACATAAAGGCTGTTCTCCACTTGGACTTTCTGCGATAATAACATCAATATCATCATTGTCCTGTGTACATAAAGATTCTATAATTTCCTTACCTACAAAGGGTGTATCTACAGACAACACAAAGACAGAATCAACATCAAGTGTTTCAAAAATGCTAAGTATGGCAACCAGTGGGGAGGACTCTTCATATCTGTCGTAAATGTATTTCGCCTCAAAATCAAACTTATCTTCTTTTGTTGAAATAAAGACTTGTGAAAAAAGTTCTTCTAGCCTTAGCTGTTGAAACTCTGCTAGAGTATTAAATGCACCAAAAGGCAAAAGAGCTTTGTCTCTTCCCATACGTGAGCTTTTACCCCCTGCTATGATGATTGCGTTGTCATACATCATCTTGTTACACCTTCGTTAGTCAAAGTTTGTTTTCGTCTTTGATGTATGAGTAATACCAAAAAGGCGAAAAAGGTAATGAAAGACTCGATAAGGAAAAGGTGTTCCCCATAAATCTGTCCAGAAAGAACTGCTCCCACTGAGCCACCTAATCCAAAAGCAATTCCAAGGAAAAACTGCTGTGCCAGCTTTTTTTGTGTATACAAAGAAAAGACGTAAGTAATAGCTGCCGTATGGTACAAGGCAAAAGAGATTGCATGCAAAGACTGTGTCATAAAAGTAATACTTACTGACTCAGGATACAAATAGAGTATCATCCATCTTGCTGATGTAATGAGCGTGGCAAACTGTAAGATGTTAAGTAAATTTCTTTGCAAAAGTGGACCTTGAAAATAAAGCATAAATATCTCACAAAGTACCCCAAAACTCCACATCCATGAGACAACTTCTAGTGAGATGCCATGAGACGTTTCGTAAATAGTAAAAAAGTTATAGAAACCGCCAAACCCAACTTGCATGAGGAAAATGGACACCCAAAATGCCCAATATTTTGAAAGTGAAAAAGAAGCATCATCTTGTGCAGAGCTATGTGAGATAGAGTCATATCTCGTCAGAACCACACCAAATACTAGCGTAAGTACTGCTGTCGCACTAAGATAGTACAAAGCTTCGTACGGCGTACTCAACACCTTACCAAGCCACAATGCAATCGCCATAAACCCTAGTGAACCCCAAAGACGTACTTTCCCATAGTGTTGCTTTGAGAGCCTTGCTAACGCTATGGTTTCTACGTAAGGTAAGGATATGCCCATCGCAGAGCCAAACAATAGATTGGCTATAAGATAATAATAAAAGTCTTCCACTGTTTGCAGAAAGATAAGTGAACCTATAAAAGTAAACAATAGTGAAAGCCTATAGACATTTGGACTCAGAGCAATGTAATTTCTAAAGACAAAGGGAAGTAAAAAACGCATAAAGGGAGCTGCCGCATAGATGATACCTACTTCAACGGGCGTATAGTCAAGCTCTAAAAGTGCTTTAGGCATAAAGATAACATATACACCCACCAAGGCAAAGTAAAAAAAGTAATAGGCACCTAAAAAAGGCGAAAGGCACTTACTACTGCTTGTCATCAATGATAACCACAGCAGTTGCAGAAAGTAAATCGTGTAAGGTTTTACTATCTTTTCTAAAAAACATAAGCATCCAGCCTACTAGAGTAAATAATGAAAGAATAGCACTTAAGTTTCTAAAAACGATAACAAAAAAAGAGGGTTTACTTTTTGTTTTTTCATCTATAAGGGTAATGTTGTATGCCCTGTACCCTGGTGTTTGCCCAGAGACATACATAAAGACACTTTGCACGATGACAAGAGGAATCAAAATATACATCCATCCAAGCAGTTTATGTTCCGAAAACCCTTCTCTGCCATCCATTACAAGATAAAAGACGATATACATAATAGGCATCACAAGCATAAAAGCATCGGTTAAAAATACTTTTATTTTGAGTCTTGAAGAGGCATAATGACTATAGTTTACATCTTCAGGCACATCCACTTTTTTCTGAGCTACTTTGCCTTTTTTCACATTTCTAAAACGCTTTTTTTCCATCAAAAGTCCCAAACCACTGCTGCATAGGGACCAGAAACACTAAAATCGCTAGTCAGTCTACTCGCCAAAGCATCACTTTCCAAATACAAGGACTTATAGCCTAGTTCTAGACCTAGACCTGCATCGAAAGTATATCGAGCAGAAAATTCAAGGTCATAACTACTCGTACTTCCTAGTGGCATAAAGTTGAATTCACCTTGCAAGGAGATGTCAGTAGAAGGTATGGCGAGTCGTGCTTTACCATACAACATCGCTATGGGTTCACTATAAGAGAGGCTATCGCTAGAGAGTCTACTGTTTATAGACATATCTCCTTTTAGAGTACGAAAAGTCAGACCTCCATCTACTTCTATCCAGTTATCAAGTAACTCATAGTAGAGTGTTATATCTGTGTAATTTAGCGTAAGTTGGCTGCTTATCGTACCAGTGAAGCCTGCTACATCCCCCCAAGAGATAGAAGAGACTAACTTCTCCCCTTTATAGTCAAGTGTATGATAGGCGAATTTTATGTTTGGCACTAAGGGTAAGGGATGTTCTATATAAGCCTTAAAAAAGACATCTTGTGTACGGGAAAAATCTAAGGTATCTTTAAAATCGACTGAGTCTTGTGCCTTGTATTTACTTGTACCATCTACCGTATGACTATATAATCCCATTGAAACCTCACCACCAATCGTATCGGCAAATGTAACAGCTGTGATGCACAAAAATAGTGTTATTTTCTTCATCTTACTGAAGTCCTTGTGTCATTGTAAAGATAGGTAAAAGCATTGCAGAGACTATGACACCTACTACTACCCCTATGAAAAGCATCATAAATGGTTCTAGCAAACCTAAAAGTAGTTTGAGTTTGTCTTCATTTTCTTCTGCATACAGTGCTGAAATATTGTCAAGGATACTTGCTACCTCACTAGACTCCTCACCAAGAGCAAGAGACTGCATGAAATTACGTTTAAGTTTGACACCTTTAGTCATTTGCAGTGCATTTGAAAGTTTATTTCCTTCTTGGACTTTTACTGTGGCTTTTTCAAATAAATCTTTAAGTCCATAGTTTCCAAAAGTTGCTTTGGCCAGATGCACTGCTTGGGCATACGCTACACCTGAAGCCAACATCAAAGAAAGTATGTACGAGAACCGTCCCAACTCATGGTTTTGTATGAGTGTACCTAACACAGGCACTTTTAATAACCATCTATCTATGACTCTGTGGAAACCTTCTACTTTCGCATAAAGAACCTTGAACGTCACTATAAATAAAATAATCCCAACAATCAATGCAATATAATGTGAAGTCAAAAAATCACTGATACTCAAAACAAATTGGGTAATAGGAGGTAGCTCTTGCCCTGTGTCATCAAATATTTCTGTAATCTGAGGTACAACAAAAGCGATGAGAAAAGAAGTCATACCAATAGCAACGGCAAAGATAATAGCAGGATAGGTCATCGCACCTTTAACTTGTTTACGTACTTTATTTTGTGCAGAAAAAAAGCTTCCCATATTTGTAAGTACTTCAACCATTTTGCCACTCTGCCCCGCGACATTTAAACTTTGTAGATAAAAGTCAGGTAAGGCATATACTTTTTGAGCTTGCAAGGCATTAAAAAGTGATTTCCCTTCATCTATCATAGTTTTTAGTGAGTTAAGGAAAGAGACATAACGCTTCTCTCCTTCATGTTGGTTTTCAAGAAGTTTAATAGCAGTTAGAATAGTCATACCTGAGTTGAGATACGACGACAATTCTTTAGAAAACATGGCCAATAATTCGCCAGGCATTTGTCGTTTAGAAAATGCTTCTAGAGAAAACTCTTTAGTGGGAGCCAGTCCCTCATGGTAGATACCTTGGGCTTTAAGTTTCTGTCCTGCTTCTTCCACTGAACTGGCTGTTACCGTACCCTTGACACGTTTACCTAATTTATCAAACCCTTTGTACTTAAAAAGCATCTCTACAAATCCTTATCTTAGTTAGGTAAGTATTATAACTTTTTTAGCTGTATCTTGTTATAGTATCCTATGAAACGATTTGTTGCACTTTATTTTCTTTTTCTAGGTATTTTGTTTATGGTTTTTTATGCACCTACCTCCATGATATCTAGTAGCATAAATGAGCTGCAAACAAAACTAACACTTATCTCTTTAGAGTTTTTTTTAAAGCCTGAGCAACTCCAAGGTATAGATATATGGATAAACCCTCACTATAAAATCATCATCACGAAAGCTTGTAATGGCATGATTCCTATACTCTTTTTACTTGCTTCCATTTTGGCATATCCTTCTACCTGGATACATAAATTGATTTGGAGTGTTTTTGGGTATATTGTTTTTTTTATAGTTAACATTATTCGTATTTTATGGGTAGTGTTCATTACAGAAAATGGTGAAGGGCAAGGTGAGTTTTACTGGTCTCATGATATTGTAGGCAATACGTTATTGATGACAACAGGGCTTATCTTATTTGTACTATTTATAAAAAGTGCTTCTAAAAACTCGTAATTTTAAAATGCCAATACACCGAAGAGTGTTGTCCTTTAATCTTTACCTCATTTACTGTAGCTCTAGGTCCATGGGTCTCTGGTGGAGGGATAATGCGGATTTCATCTGGAATGTAAATACTACGCTCATTCTTTTTCAAAATATCTCGACTATCTAATTCTTTTATTCGAAAATATTTAGAAAGAAGGTCATCTGCATTTTTTGTATCTTTATGATGTTTTAAAATATTTAAAGTCAGGTATAACGAGTCTTCCAAAGAACGTTTATTTCGTTCTGATATATAGACTATTTGCTCATGGTTTGATGTATGTATTTTGAGTACATAAATAATAGAAAATGAAATAATAATTACGGAGATTAATATCTCAATAATCGTAAAGGCAGAACGTAACTTAGCAGGATGCTTAACTGTTTGCTTAGTAGTTTTCAATAAAATTCTCCATTGTCAGAAACTAAACCTGCATTATCTACCCAATAGTCTTTTGCATCTTCAGGTGATTCAAACTCTTTGGCATCCTCAAAATACGTAGGTAAAAAATAGCTTGCCTTTTTATCTTCTAAAATGATTTGAGTCGAACTACCGTTTGGGTAAAAATCCATCTTCAGACAAATCTTCCTATCGTTGTATCGTTCATACTCTATACGTACCAAAGAGTTACTCCTGTCAACAGTATATGCCTTAATGTCTGAGAGGTCTATGGCATTACTATATTTACGATACTTTCCTGAGAGTCCTGTACGTAAAAGACATGTTTTGCACCCATCAATACACAAAAGAGTAAGTTGTGTTTTAGTACCTTCAGAAGAAACAATATTTGATTTTAGGTTCAAAGGAGTGAGTGCTTTAGGTTTTTTCTTTCCCAATTCTACACCATCAAATCCTAAAAAATACACCATAGAGACAATAAGTATAACAATGAGAAGTTCAATTAACGTGAACCCTCTTTTTATCTTAGGTCTCATGATTGGATGCATTATTTATTACAAGTACTAAAAAGAATGTCTTTAGCATTCTCTTCTCCACCTTCTTTTCTATCTGCAGCAAAAGAGATGATTTCTATACCATCACCTTTTCTTATGTAGACAAAAGGTGTTCTCCAAGAATCTTTAGGTAACTTTTTTAAATAAGGCTTTGCACGATAATTTGGGTACTTATCTGCATCAGGATTTCCTGTTAATGCCTCAAATCCTTCTTCGGTCTCAGGGTACATCCCATTGTCAAGCTTAAACATGTCAAGACGTTTTTCCAAGTCATTCATTTTAAGACAGACCGTATCTCGTTTTGCTTGATCTGCTGAGTCCATAAGTCCAGGAGCTACCACAGCCACAAGTCCTCCAAGTATCACGATAACGATAAGTAGCTCAATCAGTGAAAATCCAGCTCTAAATTTTTTATGCTCTTGCATTTATATTCCTTAGGTATAATATTTGGAATAATTTTACTTGAATAGAGCTTTTAGATGGATAAAATACAACAACCTACTATTATTATTGGACAGAGGCAAGGCTTTGCCCTTATTATCACCATGTCTGTTTTGTCTGTTGTCATTGCCCTTACGGTTGTATTACTCAGTTATTTTAACGAAGTAAAAGAAGATGCAGATACTACCAAGGCACTCATACAGGCTGATGTATATTATGCTGATATACTCACTCAGATAAATAAACTAGGTAAAAACAAAAAATCATTTTTTCAACGTCTCTATCGTTTTCCTGTTTCTTTAGTTTCTCCCGACAAGCGTTTTAAACTCCAAATGCAGTGCAAACCCCTTGCAGGGGGCGTCAACATTAATTGGTTGGCTCTTGAGAGAACAGAAGGGAAACAACACCTCTTTCAAATATCGCAAATCTTATTTGAAACACTCGCACAACAATATGAACTCGAAGATGCCGATCTGCTACTTGAATTGCTCTTACTTGAAATAGGTGGTAAAAAAAAGTATGTTAAACCTTTACAAAGAAGACTTATACAAAAAAACGGTATTATATCTTACCAACAATTCTCTGATATCATAAGCCGTTATGAGATGGAAGCAGATGACCTTAAAGTAGCTAAGATTCCATGGCGAAAATATTTTACTTTTGCAAGTAAGGCTGTGAAAATAGATGCAGAGTTTAGCTCAGCAGAACTTATTTCTTTTCTCTTTGAGATTGACCTCAAAAGCGTTAAAGAATGGCAAGGGTCGATTCCTAAAATCTCTCTTCAAAGTTTTGTTGATCAAAATGGAGGAGATTATAATGAGAAGAAAAACCTCCTCTCTGGAAATAAATTTTTAGGGGAGTCCCACTGTAGTGTCCGCTATGGTGATGGATATACATTTACATTTGACTATACAGCAGGGGAGTCTAAATATTTTGAATTTTATGGAAAACGATAAGCCACTCATATTAATTCATTCACAGATGAAGTATCTTTCAAGTACTTCACCTGAGGGTGTCAATATTATGCTTACACCACAATTTTATACCACTAAACGGGAATCTTTACCTGTTCAGTATGCCTATCAGGCAAAACGTATTGCTCCTTCATTATTTGAAGGATTACTTGAGGATACACAGGACTACAAATACTTTGTTCAAAAAGAAGAAAATGATTGGCTATTCATCGCTTACGATACAGAAAAAATTAAATCATTTTTAACAAGCAAAGGCTTGCCTCTTGCAAACATTTCTAAAATGTACTTTGCAGAGCAATCTTCGGCACTCTTTAAAGCTCCCGTACTTTTAGGTGACAACGATGCATTGGTAAACATTGATGGCACAATGACCGTTATCCCTCAGATGGTACTGCAAGCAGATGAAAAACCTATAAAAATAAACAAAAGTTTTACTCCCAAAAAAGGTCTTGCACTAGAAGGAAGAAGTAAATCACTTATCTCCAATACTGAAACCTATACACTTGCAGCCATTTTAGTACTTTTTTCTGTCATCTATTTTGTAGAAGGCTCACGGTATGGAGGAGACGATGCAGAACAAGAAGCAGAAATGCGTCTCTTGCTTGAAAACTACCCTTCTTTAGAGAGTAATTACAAACGAGAAAGTATCGCAAGTAAATACAAAATGATAGATAAAAAAGAGCGTAAAAAAAGAGATGTGATTAAAACTCTTTCTCATATGATATTTAAAGGCTCTACCTTGACATCTCTTACCTTGAATGATAAAACTTTTCAAGCTCAGTTCGCATGTGCTGATGTAAGCACAAGCAACAAAGTCAAAGATTTAGCAAAAAAAGAAAAATTTAACATCAGTCCCATATCAAAAAGTAATGATCTGAAGATAGGGGGTACACTGTGATACAAGAACTCAAAGCTTATAAAAATGAAATTATCGTAGCCCTTGCTTTACTACTTTTACTAATCGCACTCGTATACAAACAAGGAAAAGTTTCTTCTGTAAATAGTGTAGGAAGTGGAGCAAACTCTTCACTGCAAGAACTTAAAGAAGTTATAGCCCTTAAAAAAGTTTGGGGAGATAAGAAGATTACAAAAAAAGTTGAAAAACTCCAAAAAATCGTCACACCTTCAAAAGTGAAATGGAGTCTAAAAGGGAAAAAGTTAACTGCTACTTTTAAAAACCTCTCTTCTCAAGAATTTAATAGGATTATGATAAAGATCATGAATCTTGCCGTGGAATTACAAAAACTTGATGTAAGTAAAACGGAAACATCTTATCAAGTGGAGCTAAAATGCAAATGGTAAAAAAAATTGTCCTTGCTTTCTTTGTTGTATGGCTTACAGTACTCTTCTTCATGCCAAAATCTGAACTTTACTATAGCGTAGAAAAAGTACTCGCCAAACAAGATATCAAGCTCAATGAAAAAAGCATTGAAGAAGGTTTATTTTCTTTAACTGTTAAAAAAGTAACCGTCTATGTAAAAGGTATCCCCTTGATAAATATAGAAGAGTTAAATGTCTTTACCCTACTCTTCTATACGTCACTAAGTATAGAAGATCTCATAGTTGATGAGGCATTACACACTAAAATACCTGCCTTCACAAAAGAAGCTCACGTCAAACATCAACTCTTTAATCCTATGACTCTAACACTAGATGCAAATGGTTCATTTGGAGAGATAGTAGGAAATGTAGACTTAATGCACCGTACCGTACATATGGATTTTGTAGATACCAAAGACATTAGTATGATACAACCTTCTCTAGTAAAAGGCATAAAAACAAATGGCAAAAAAGGATGGATATATGAAAAATCTTTTTAAACCTGAAATGATAAAAAAACTCATAGCAGTTTTAACTTTTTTACTTATAGTCAAACTCTTATGGTTTGTCATCCAAGTAACATTGCTTACCGCGGAAGATATAGATCAAGTAAAAGACCAAAGTAGTAAATCTCTATACTATAGAGTTAAACTAACCCCCAACAATACAGCTGCACCACAAAAAGTTATCAAAGCTCCTACAAAAATCGAGGGTAGCATTAAAGAAATTACCCTCTTGGCAATTTATAATGCTTCTGACATTGCTGTAGTCACAGTACTTTATAAAAATAAATCAAAAGTACTTGGCACAGGTGATAAGATCAATGGCTTTACTCTTGAGGGAGCAGGCAATAATTTTGCGATGTTTAGTAAAAACGACAAAAACTATAAAGTACTACTCCACAAAAAGGGTAAATCTACTTCAAATAAAAGTAGTATCCGAAATGTGCCTATGCCTAACACCAAAACATCTCCCAAAAAAGACTTGGGAGAAGTGACAAATGAAGGTTCTGCAAAAATTATCGATAGGTCGCTACTTGAACATTATGCAAATAATATGGATGATATTTACAAAAACATCGGTATCAGTGAGATAAAGGAAGGTAAAGACTTAAAAGGGTTTAAAGTCAACTTCGTCAGGAAGGACTCTCCTTTTGCAAAACTTGGCATACGAAGAGATGATGTGATAAAGTCCATTAATGGCAAAGAGATAAATAGCTATAATGCTGCATTTAGCACGTATAAAAACATTAAGAATATTGACAATTTAAGTCTTGTCATCATGAGAGGAAAAGAAGAAATGGAGTTAGAATATGAAATTAACTAAAATAGTTTTAAGTGCGGTACTACTGCTTTCAGTTGGACTAAACGCAGAAGAAGAAAAAGTCGATGTAAATTTTAGAAACCTGAATGTAAGAGACTTTATAGAGATGGTTTCCAAAATTACACAAAAAAACATCTTGATAGAAAGCGATATCAAGGGGAAGATCAATTTTGTTTCGCAAACACCCATCAAGAAAAGCGGGTTACTCCCTCTAGCCAACTCTATTTTAGGAAGTAAAGGTTTAGCTCTCATAGACCAAGGCGAATACTACAAAGTAGTCAAAGCTGCCAATGCCGCGGGAGAGGGACTTCCTGTACTTTCTAGCATAGAAGGTGACACCATGGCCACTGTTATGTTCCCGCTTCATAACTCAAATGCCGCAGTCATCCGTGCCAAAATAAAACCACTTTTACATAAAAATGCAAAAGTCATTTCGTTTAAAGAAAATAACGTTTTAGCCATTACCGCCAACCCCAGAACACTCAAGTCAATCGCAAAGATAATCAATGTTGTAGAAGAACGTGGTGAAAAAAGTTCCGTAGTTTTGGGACTTAAAAACTCTACAGTAAAAGATGTCTTTACCAATGCACAAAATATGGCAAAAAAACTTTTTCCTCAAACCATAGAAAGTGAAAAAGTAGACATATTTAAAGATGATGCAACAAACTCTATCATATTAGTAGGAAAACCAAAAAACATCAATCGTATGATTAAATATATCAGACAACTAGACTTAGAGGGGGAAGACCAAACACAAAAAATGTATGTGATACGCCTGAAAAACTCAAACGTAGAAGAGATGGAAAAAATACTTTCTAAACTCCTTTCACAAATGAACTCAGTTGCCATAAAAACTTCAAAAAAAGGTGGTGTTCCGCCTAGCAAAGCTATGGTCGTCTCTGACATAGAAAGAAATGCCCTAGTACTTCTTGCTACAGGGGAGCAGATAAAAAACATACGTGCAACCATACGGAAAATAGATGTACCTAAATCTCAAGTTTATGTCAAAGCAAAAATCGTAGAGGTTGACACAAATATGGCTCAACAAGTGGGGCTTAAATATGGCTTTGAAAGTGCTGCCATCACTTCTGCAGGACTTTACTCTATGACAGGAAATTTAGGGGCATCTGCTTTGCAAATGTCATCAGAACTTTTAGGATTTTTAAATACAAATAACACAACAACGGCAGTCAATAATGGAGTAACTACTCAGCAAACTAACCCTGCCTTTAAAATTGATGCTACGGATAAAGTATTTGCTTTAGGGGCACAACTTAGTCTCCTAGAAAACAATGGTGCAGCAAGATTACTTTCTGAGCCATCTGTCCTCTGTACCAACAACAAGGAGTCATCTATCTATGTAGGACAAACTATGTCCATCTTAACACAAGGACAACAGTCTACAACAGGTGTCTCTAACATAGTAAACAACTATTCAAGAGAAGACATAGGACTCACTCTCACCGTACAACCAAGACTTTCTAGTAACAACCAAGTAAGCCTTGAGATAGAAGTCAAGGTAGAAGACCTTGACCCCTCATCTGAACAAATTGCCGACAGACCAACAACAACAAAAAGAACAGTTAAGACAAATGCCATTGTTAAAAATGGAGAAACTATCATCTTAGGTGGGCTCATCAAAAAAGTAACAGGTCAGGGAAAATCAAAAGTACCTTTCTTCAGCGAAATTCCAGTACTTGGAGACGTATTGTTTACACACCACTCTGATGTGGAGAGACAGCAAAATGTAATCATCTACCTTACACCATACATTGTACGAAGCAGTGGTGACTTACAAAAACTTAAGTCACTACTGTCAGAACTAGACAATGTACAAGACCAATACAATCAACTCGTACAAAAAAAGCTTGAAGAACGAGGACAAGGTCTGTTTACATCAAAAGGTTCTGCAAGTGGGAGAATAAGACGTTCCCCAGATGTTTACCGTGGGTCTGATGTCATAGAAAGTTACCCCAGCCAAACAAATACAAGGGGACCTATACCTCAAGATGTTTATCTTGAGCCTGTTCAAACACAAAGTTACCCTAAACAAACGAATACAAGAGGACCTATACCTCAAGTTGCCCCTGTACAAAACGCTAAGCCAGTGTCACAAAAGACAACAACAAAAAGCTCCTCATCCCGTATTGTCCCCACAGCTGCACCAGATGCTGAGGAGGAAGAAGGATTTTTCTCTTCACTTTTCTCAACTTCTAGTGAAACTACAACTCCTAAAGACCCAGAGAGAGGGACAAGAGGCTATTACAACCCTACATTTGGAGAAGAATAATGCAATTTCCTACACTCCAAGATGTAAACCTCGACCCACTTTGGGAAGAGGACATCAATCATAAACTTGCCATAAAACATGATCTTCTTTTTTCTGAAGTAAATGGGGTTTCTACTGCCATAGTTACAAAACCAACACTCAGCGAAGCACTCAATTACTTTTCAAAACTCTCTTTATCTTACCCCATTAATCTAGTAGATGAAGAGAGTTTTGAGCGTCTCAAAAACAAATTTTTAGAGATACAAACGGGTTCTGATTTTGAAGAAATGTCTACTACTTCAGATGAACTCATAGAAGTAGAAGGTGACTTACTTGAGTTCATACGTAACTCTCAAGACCTACTCTCAAGTGAAGACTCTGCTCCCATCATCAAACTTGTTAACTCTCTTTTCTTTCAAGCTTTACAAAAAGGTGCCAGTGACATTCACATCGAAAGTGGTGAACGAAAAGGTGAAGTACGTTTACGTATGGATGGAGCACTTAAAAAACATCTAGACTTAGATAAAAGCATTATTGCTCTAGTCATTAACCGTATTAAGGTCATCTCAAATCTTGATATATCAGAAAAAAGAGTACCTCAAGATGGGCGTACGCAACTTAGTATCTCTGGGAAAAGCATTGATGTTAGGGTTTCCATTTTACCTACCTATCATGGAGAAAGAGTCGTTATGCGTATCTTGTCACAAAGTGAGCATATCCCTACGCTAGAGTCTTTAGGCTTCACGGAAGACATCACAAAAGAACTCTACAAACTTCTCAACCATGCCCATGGTATGATACTTGTAACGGGTCCTACAGGGTCTGGTAAATCAACCACTCTTCATGCCTGCATGCAGCACATCGCTACACCAGACAAAAATATCATCACCGTAGAAGACCCTGTTGAGTACAATGCAGACAACATCTCACAAATACAAGTCAACACCAAAGTTGGGCTTACCTTTGCAGCAGGACTGCGTTCTATACTTAGACAAGATCCAGACATCATCATGGTAGGGGAAATACGTGACTCGGAGACTGCCGATATCGCTCTGCGTTCTGCACTGACAGGTCACCTACTCCTCTCTACCCTACACACCAATGATGCTACCTCTTCACTCTCTAGACTGATGGATATGGGTATAGAAAACTTTCTTATCTCCTCAACACTTTTAGGTGTCTTAGCCCAAAGACTCACACGTAAACTTTGTGTACACTGTAAAGCACCCATAGCCCTAGCACCTGCTACTATGAGTGAAGTAAATCTACCTAACGACAAAACGTATTTTAAAGCTGTAGGCTGTAAAGAGTGTGATTTTACGGGCTACAAAGGAAGACAAGCCATAGGTGAACTTTTTGTCATAGATGACCATGTAAAAGAGATGATGAAAGATGGCTTTAATGACTACCAAGTACGTGAAGCCATGAAAAAGAGTGGCATGACGACTATTGCAGATAAACTAAGAGCCATGCTAATGGCAGGAGATACTTCCTATGAAGAAGCTGTACGTGTAGGGATAATGGACGGCTAAATGACCTATAAACTACCTAACAAACACAGACATGCTTTTACCCTAATAGAAGTACTTATATCTATAGCTTTGTTAGGGATTGTTATTGTTGCACTTTTTTCTACAGTTTCCATGATGAAAGACTCAAATGAACATCTTTACAAATATTTACAAAAAGCAAAAAAAGTAACAAAAGCCACCAAAGTACTCTATCTGGATATTTTAAGTTCTGATGGCAATATCACTATAAAAAAAGATGAGTTTAGTCGACTATGTATGGAACAAACCAGTAATTCTCTCTATGCTTTGTCTCTTGCCAAAGTATGTTGGGTAGTTCTCAAAAATAAAAACACCCTAGCAAGAATAGAAGGCAATAACTATAGACTACCAACACGTTTTGAAGACAGGGTTGAAGTGAACCCAGTCATGGAAAATATAGAACTTTTTGATGTGTACCATCAAAAAGATAAAGTACTCGTTTTTCTCAAACAAAAAGGACAAGAGCCTATTACCTTTATGGTGCAAGGTATTACTAAACCTGTTATAAAAAAAGTAGTCAAGAAAAAACCTAAAACAAAAACTCCTAGAACTAACATACCAAACAGAGTAAACCCAAATACTAAACCAGTAACACCGCAAGGTACTCCCCCTAATCAAAATGGAGTATCTCCTCAAATAAACACACCCAACCAATAAAGGATAACCATGAAAAACACCTATGAAAAACTCGGACTCTTTTATCTGGGGAAAGATGTAGATAAAGCTACACTCAAAGCAACAGATGCCCTCACACTCCTAAAAAATAAAAACTTTACAACACATGCTACTATCATAGGTATGACTGGTTCTGGTAAAACAGGTCTTGGTGTAGGTATCATCGAGGAAGCGGCCATTGATAACATCCCTTCCATTATCATAGATCCAAAAGGAGATATGGGGAACTTGTGTCTTGTAGATGCTAGCTTTTCTGCTAAAACGTTTGAACCATGGGTTGAGGATGAAGCAAAATCAAAAGACCTTAACCCTTTGGAGTATGCACAAAAAACAGCTAGTATGTGGGAAGAAGGCATCGAGTCATGGGGACAAGACAGTAGCCGTGTTGCTAAACTTCAAGCTGTACAAAAAACCATCTATACCCCAGGTTCCTCTGCTGGTGTGGCTATCAACATTATGTCCTCGCTAGAAACACCTCCTTCTGAAGTAATGGAAGACAGCGATACTTTTGCCTCTTACTTAAAAAGTACGACAACATCCCTACTCTCACTCATAGGCATCAACGCTGACCCTTTAGACTCCAAAGAGTACATCTTGTTAGCTCAGGTGATTGCCAAGTCATGGCTTTCTAGTGAAGATTTAAGTATAGAAACACTCATAGGCAAGATTATCAAACCTTCTTTCAAGAAGATAGGTGTCTTAGCTCTTGATGATTTTTACCCTCAAGATGCACGTTTTAAACTTGCTAGCAAATTTAACTCTTTACTTGCTAGTCCCTCTTTTTCCCTTTGGTTAAAAGGTGAAAACTTAGACATACAAAAATTACTGTATGACGAGGAGGGAAAAGCCAAAATTGCTATTTTTTCTATCTCTCATCTTAACGATGATGAACGTATGTTTTTTGTCACCCTCTTGCTCAACAAATACATCGCATGGATGCGTAGACAAAGTGGGACTTCTGCCCTTAAAACCCTACTCTATATGGATGAAATATATGGATTTTTTCCTCCTATAAAGAACCCTCCAAGTAAAGAGCCAATGCTTCTTTTGCTTAAACAGGCAAGGGCATTTGGTGTAGGAGTCGTACTCTCCACTCAAAACCCTGTAGACTTGGACTATAAAGGGCTTTCTAACATCGGAACATGGTTCATAGGTAGGCTACAGACCACCCAAGACATAGAACGTGTTATAGACGGTCTAGGAGGCAAAGTAGGTTCTTCTTTTGAAAAGGGAGAAATAAAAAATCTCTTGGCAAACTTGAAAAAACGAACATTCTTTCTCAAGTCTGCACATCTAGACGACGTAAGACTTTTTTCAACGCGATGGGTGATGTCTTACCTTAAAGGTCCACTTAAACGTGATGAAATAAGCTCACTCATGCAAATACAAAAAGATAAACAAAATATCTCAAAAGAAAGTGTCACTACTATCAGCCAAAAAAGTACCCAACTAGAGAGCTATCAAAACATTGATGACTCTATACCTCAGTACTTTGAACTAGATCCAAGTGGAGCAAATATATTTTCATCTACACTTGCATCCCAAGTATCGGTACATTTTTACAGTCAAAGAAAAGGCATAGATGAAAGCAGAGAACTCATACTCTCAATAGAACTTGAAGCCTCTCAACAAAGTATTGATTGGAAAGATGCCCAGCAGAGTGAAGAAAAATTTGAAAACTACCCTCACACTACTCCAAGCAAGGCACAGTTTTCAAAACTCCCAGAAGTCATCTTGTCTGACAAAGGCTTAAAACATGCTATACGTGAACTTAAAGAAACACTCTATCGAGAACAACATTTGGAACTCATGCGATGTAAAGCACCCAAACTTGAGTCTAATGTTGAAGAGTCACATTCCGACTTTTTAGTACGACTCAAAGACATCTTAGACGACAAAAAAGAAAGTGAGATAGAAAAACTACAAACACGTTATGGCAAAAAGGAAAAAACACTACTCACTAGACTAAGTCGTGCTAAAGAACGTGTAGAGAAAGAGTCCTCAGACTCCACCTCTTCCATGATAGAAGCAGGCATAGCCGTACTGGGAGCCCTCTTTGGACGTAGTAGCCCCACAAAAATAGGTAGAGCCGTAAGAAAAGGCAGTAACATACTCAAAGAACGTGGCGACATGAGCCGTGCAGAAGAACGCATGTCTATCGTGCAAGAAGACATCGAAGCCTTAGAGTATGAACTAGAAGACAAAATAGACGAACTCCATGAAAAATACAATGTTGACAACTGTGAAGTTGAAACCTACAAAATGAAGCCACGAAAAACAGATATAGATGTTGAAATATGTGCTGTTGTATGGAGAGCTACTTAAGTAATATTACTAGATTGTTGTTTAGGATTATAAAAAGTAGATGGTGCGATTAGAGGACTCGAACCTCTAAGCCAAAATGTACCAAAGTACGTATATAAGGGCTATAAAGTACTTTAAGGTTTGACTGGGTGTCCGTTTAGGTGTCCATTTTGAAGTAAAAAACTACATATTAACCCATTTCCATCAAATAACGCCTACACCGTGAAAACCCCCTAAATAACCCCCTAAAATATTTTGTTACTCTCTATTTAAAAAGCTGTGAGTGTGTACCTATTTTTAAAAGTTCCAATGTATTGTCTGCAACTCTATACACCACCAATAAATCACCGCTTATGTGAAATTCATTCGTATCTTTATAGTTTCCAGTAAGGGCATGGTCTTTGGCTTCACTTGGTAGGTCGTCTTGATTGAGTAGTAAAGAGATGTATAAAAAGAGTTTTGCGGTGTTGGTAGGGTTTAGTTTTGCTTTTTGTACGCCTTTGCTAAAGTTCTTATGTATGGCAATATCAAGCACCGATTTCCTTTTTTAAATCGTCCAAAGAAACCTTAGTCATGTTCTTACCCTCTCTTGCGTCTTGTATGGTCTTTGCTGTGTCTGCGTTAGGTATCTTAATATCAAAGGGTATGCCCTGCTCCATAACGGATTGTGACAAAAAGATATTAAATGCGTCGCTTAATCCCATGCCATACTGTTTAAATATCGCTTGAGCTTGTTTCTTCATAGCTGTATCAAGATAAACGTTAGTACGTGTTTTTTCTGCTGTAGCAGTCATGCGTATCCTTTGCTTGGTTTTGATTAGTATAACACACAATGTGTGTTTTTGTCAATGCTATACTGTTTCCCTATCTACTCTCTATCACACGTGGAGTGTCCGCACCTGCACACGTCATGCACCCTCTATCGTTCCCACCCACTGACTCAACAGCACCAACTATGACCCACCCCCTCCCAAAGATTTTACGTTTTCAATCCTATATTAGGGCTACACTGACCCAACGCTATTTTTCATGGTAGATTTGACTTTTTGTTAAGTGGTAGGTAATAAGCTGTTTTGTTCCACCGTTAGGCATATTTTGATGAGTCGCCATTTTGGTGAGTCGTCCAAACCCCTCTTCTTTTTCCAATTCTGCTATCTTTTTCATAGTGTAGGTGCTGTGGTAGATGTAATGTAGTGAAGTAGTGTACCTCTCTTAGAGTAGAGAGGTGGTAGTTATTTTAGAGAGTATGTTAAGCGTCACCTCTGATAACATCTTCCATGTAGTCAATCTCTGTCTTTATCTCGTCAAACTTTTCAAGTACATTGCTACAAGTACTGTATAGCACCCAGTAACTTTGACTTTGGAACTGGTCGACTCCACTATGTGGTGATAGTGCAATGTTTGACAAAATAGCCATAACTCCTCTTATAGGCTGTAGTGCTTCATCTACTAAGTCGCTGTTGGTTGTCTTGCTAAAGTCAATCTTCTTTAAATGACTAATCTCTTCATCTTTTCTTTGAATGGTCACGTCTTTTTGGTGACCTTTGGCATACTCTAATGTAATACTCTCCAGTGCGTCCATAGGCTTATCTTCACTTGTAAAGTCCATTGCTAAAAAGTCCGCTATTCCATAAGCAATACTCTTGGGGTCATAAAAAGTATCTGTATTCCCTATAGTTGATTTATGAATATTTAGAAACTCCTGTACCGTTTCCACTTTGTCCGAATTCTTTAATTTTCTCATGTCTTGCATTTTGTCTTTCCTTTAGTGTATAGTTAATTTACACTCATATTTTATCACTAATAACTAAATATGTCAATACCATTATTCACTATACGCTAAATTTTGATATAATAACATCATTAATAACTAAAGGTTGAGGTAATGGAAGAGGATAAAGTTGTATTCAATAATCTCTTACGGAGTGCAGGATTAAATAAAAAAGTATTTTCAGAACTTACAGGACTACATTATGGAAGTGTTGCTAATTGGGGTGGTAAAGATAAGCCTATGCCCCCTTGGGTAGAAAGTTGGCTCACACTCTACATTGACAATCAAGAGTGTAAGGCTTTGAAGAAGTTGTTAAAAGATACGGTGTGCAAGGAGTCTTAAGGTTTTAGATAAAACTTTTCTCTTGCCATTGCTACCCACTCATCTTTCAGATACCAATATACCGTCCATGTTTCTTCGTTGGGTTCGTTTAGACACTCGAAATCTTTACCCAAAACTTGGACTGCATTTTTTTCTGTAAGGTCTGCAACTACCGTTTTTTTAAATCCTACCCTCTGCTTATTTGTTAGCATGGTCGTGGGGTTTCCACCTGAGTATCCCACATACACTTCTACTGTATATTTATTTATTTTAACTGCCTTGGTAATATCATTGATACCTATTGAACCATCAATGTTTTTTAACTTTCCAAAATTAAAGGGCGTAATGTAGCACGGTTCACTTTGCTTTATGACAATCTTACTAAGCGTTGGTACTTCTATCTCTTTATCTTTTGAAAAGTCATACTTTCCGTGACTAATTCCCATTCCTAAAGATTTACTCATCATGACTTCATTGTCGCTATAATTTGTTCTGTATGCACTCCACATAGCACCTTTATAATCACTACCTTTTACACGATATTTTTCTACCCATGCAGGAGATGTATAGCTCTTTATCGTGTTATCTTTAATAGGTACATGCACTTGTTTTTTATGTGGTTGTTTTGGTTTCGGGGTTTGCCCTGTTCTGTATTCTTTAACCCAGTCAGGGGCATTGTCCCATGACCCCCAAAGGCTACTACACATCATCAACCCAACTATCACCAAGTTTCTTTTTTTCATTTTTGTTACTCTCCCTTTAAATTCATAGCAAATAATAACCATTTACCCCTTATAAACTGAACCACCCCTATTGCTCTGCTTCACTCTTTTAAAAGTGGGGCTTCCTGTTCTGTCGTAACGTCTGCTTGAACTCCTAACCCATTTAACATAATAGCCACTCTCATAGGCTTCATTTTCTCCAGTATATTCTGAAAGTGTTGCATACATGAACCCACCTATAAACTTGCTCGTGTCTATCGTTCCATCATCTTCAAAACATTCACTACCTATGGCTTGGGCTATTAACTGTATCAGTTCCATACCGTTATCATTCATGTAAATAGGAAATATAAATATTCTGTCATCTTTACTTATACACGTGACGCGTAAATAGTCATTGTGCTTATCGTTCAATCTGTCACCGATATTGATAATCTTCAAATGCCATTCACCTGCACGATTTACTGTTCTTTGTTTTGGTTCTTCTCTTTCTACTAACATATTTTAGTCCTTCTGTTTTTATAGTATAATTCTAAAGAAAAGAGGGAAAGGGTGAAAAGTTTATATCGCGTGAGATACTTGGCTGCTTTTCTCTGACTCTCCATCTTCCTAACTCCTATTAAGAAAATCTCTTAACGTTTTTCACATTGTCCTTAACGCTTTTTATTTAGCTTAGTGTTGTTATGGGTGGGGATTGTGTGGGGCATTGTAATATTCTTATGTGCGTGAGTATGTAAAAAGTGGTAACTACGCTGTTGTATATCTTTATGCATACTTTTAGCATTTTTTCACTTCTTAACTTTACGCTGTGGTAGGGCTTAGATAGAAAGTGGTAACTACGCTGTTGTACTATGGGTATAACTCTAATCCCTCTACACATGATGATAGTCTTTAAGATATTTGTCGAGGGTTCGTCTATTCATTCCTAAGTCATCAGCTAAGAGAGTTTTGTTAGGTTTGCCATTAGGCTTGATGTAAACATTATCCTTTAAGAGTTCAAAGATTTTAGCTTTTGTTTCTGCTGTCTGTTTCTTGTTTGTTTTTTCTGCACCCTTGGCATGAGCCTTTTTTAACTCCACATCATCAAGCTTAACACTAAAGCCCTCTTTGTTTTCCTCTATCCATTGCACTACACCTTTTACTTTTCGTTGTAGTTCCCTGTTACTTAGTTTGTCCTGTAGCTTCTTATTCATAAGTAACGCTGTAGCAGTCATAACCTCTTTGGTAAAACACCCTTGATGTATCAGCCTTTTACCATACCGACACAAATACTTATAAAGCTCTTTTTTAGTAGAGGGGTACATAATCTTAGGGTAGTAGATAATCGGTGATTTAAATGCAAGTGAGAGGGCTTTAATATCATAGAGTATGCTTATGGCTTCTGTCTGCTCTGTGATAGTAAAATCCTCTTCATACCCAAACGGCACACATAGATACTTCTGTAGTCCTAACTTGATGTTACTTACCCAACGGTATTGACTTGGTGAAGTGATATAGCCCTCTATGGCATAGATAAGTATTATCTTTTGGTAGTTGTAGGCTTGTAGGGTATCTTTGTAGCTTGGGGTAGGTAGTAGCCCCTGCACCTTGGCATAGTCATCATCAAGAAGAGTGATACCAATATAAGGACGGTGCAAGGGCTGTGGTGTCATTTATGTTTTGTACCTATGCTACTTTAGAGATAAGCAAATCAATATCTCTCTTGGCAACTCTTGCCCCTTTGTCAAGTATGGCTAACATTGCTTTTTGTCTGTCTTCTTCTGTTGCTATTTGCACCGATATTTTTTCAATAAGTGCTAACCCTGCTTTCTTTTTATGTTCGTACATAAGAAACTTCATGGCGGAACTGTCAACGGTTGCGATATTTATCATCTGTTCTTGCTGTAGTGGGCTTAGGTTGTACCATGTTCTTTCGGTGCATATTTTAGAAAATATATTCTTCCATTCATGGCTTATTGGTAGGGTGCTAATAGTTCTTATAATCTGCATAGATTGTGTATGTCGTACCTCTTCAAAGTAAAATAAATCACTTAATTCATCTGCTTTTCTTGTCATCTGTATACCTCTTGTTTTGGTTAAAAATTGGCATGAGGGTAGTGTTGCTGTTTTAGCGTTACTTTTTTTCATGCTGAGTTGCTTTTTTGATTGTGTTTAAGAGGTTATGAGTATATGATTATGGTATAATCCAAATCGCTAAATTAGAGATTACACCTCATCATTTAATCACACTCTTTTTATCTGTTGAGGTTCTACGTATCACACCCCCTTGATAGCATTAGCATTATGCCACTACCTCAACGGCGTTGGACTCTATCCATTTATCTATCTCTATTCTATCATAGCGTATGTAGTTACCCATCTTTGAAAAAGGTATAGCCCTCTTCATGCGTAACTTACCTTGGTTAGACTCTGTAAAGCCATACTCGGCGTAAAGCTCTTTAGGGTTGAGCCATCTTTTATGGATTGTCTGTGGAGTTTCGTTTATATTGTCGTTCATTTTGCTACCTCTCTTATCGTTTGTTTTTGTTTGGTTGTATATAAGCTTATGAGAGAATTGTAGTAAAAAAGGATGACGATGTATATGCGATTTACCCCCATATTTTTGGGGGTTTTGTACTAAGAGTCAACAATTAGCACTTTAAGGTACGTTAGCGTGTCAATTGTGTTCTAAAAAAAGTTAAAATTTTTTCAATAGACGACTTAGGTAGCCCTAAACGGGAAAGATAATTACCTGTTTGTGCATTCGCCTTTTGTCTAAGACTACCCTCGGTCACTTCAAGATTTTTAATTGTAGTCTCTATTATTTCATGTATTCTTTTAATTTCTTCTTCCTGATACTCATTATCTGCAATATAGTGTTGTTCAAATAATTTTTTAATAGTTTTTTGAGCTGTCCTGTATCTTATTGAAAATTTATCTTTATGTCTTGATGGCGGATAGTCGCCATCATATTTTTTTTGATAGAGATTAGAATACTCCTCAAAAATACCTCTTAGAGATATAAAGAATGTCTCATCTTTATTTCTACAAAACTCTGAAAGGTTGACACGAAAGTTTTCCTCGAAAGTCTCACTTTTTCGATTGATTAAAAAAAGTTTGTGCATTCTATCATCTGTACAGTTTAAATTTTTAGATGCTTCGAGGCAAAGAACTAAAAGTTTTTTGTCGCTTATATTTTCTATTTGTAATATACTATTAGTTCCCATCACCCACCACCTCAACATCTAAAATAGTATCTATCGTTTCAAGCCCTTTAAGCCCACTTTTCATAGTGGAGTTACTTAGGTACTTGTTTATCGTGTTTATGTCTTTATGCCCCAAAATACCGCTAAGTGTGACGGCTTCTGTGGACTGTTCAGC
>Ga0256840_1000644_pt1 | contig 34992 bp, 39 predicted proteins | sample 355202metaG_FD_185969 | JGI IMG/M metagenome (GOLD analysis project Ga0256840, IMG submission 185969) | Hydrothermal vent microbial communities from Mid Atlantic Ridge, Atlantic Ocean - 355-202 | ecosystem: Environmental > Aquatic > Marine > Hydrothermal vents | place: Atlantic Ocean: Mid...
TTTTAAAGTTCAATTGCTTTATTATAGGCTTCTTCTATAGCATGTATGCATGAGGCTCTGACATTACCATCTTCAAGCGCTGCGTAACCAGCAGCAGTTGTTCCCCCCGGACTCATAACAGTATCTTTAAGCAGTGCTGGATGAATATCTTGTATGAGTGCAGAAAATCCTGAAAACAGTCCTCTCATAGTTGCCATAGCATCATCTCTTTTAAGTCCTTGTTTGACAGCGCCATCTACCAATGCTTCTGCAAAGAGTGCTAAGTATGCTGGTCCAGAGCCTGCAAGTGCAGTGGCAACATCTATTTCTTTTTCACTCTCTAGCCATAAGGTATCTCCTATAGCATTTAAAATGACAATGGCATCCTCTTTTGAGTTAGCGTCACCTGTAAGGGTAGTCATTGATTTACCTATACTTGCAGCTAAATTTGGCATGCTGCGTACAATAGATTTAGATTTAAAATGTTTTTTGAGTACTTTGGTTGAGACCCCTGCCAAAACGGAGATAAGTAAATCAGCTTTACCTTGAAGCTTTTTCCCAACCTCACTAACATTAGTAGGCTTGACACACAGGAGAATGGTTTTTCCTGTTATGTCAAAGTCATTGAGTAGAAATTTATCTATTTTTGTATCGAGATGTTTCTCAAAGCTATTAAGGTTTTCCATACTTCTACCAACAACTTCGATGTGATATTTCCCTTTAAGTCCTTGGGCGATGCTAACTCCCATGTTGCCATTACCTACAAATGTAATTGTTCTCATTTTATGCTCACTTAATTGAATTTATAAATTATAGCATTATTAGCATAACTTTGTTAAAATGTATACAATTTAACATCTAGGATATATAAATGGAAACATTTTTAAAAGAGGCAAAAACATCAAGTAGAGTACTCTCAACCCTTAGTGGTACAGTAAAAAACAAGATACTTAAGGCTATGGCACAAGGTTTACGAGATAACAAAGATAGAATACTCAAAGCCAATGCCTTAGATATGCAAGCAGCTAAGAGAAATGACCTTAGTGCAGCACTTAAAGACAGACTATTACTAGATGAGAGTCGTGTTGAAGCAATGGCTGTAGCCATCGAAGAGATAGCAGCACTTAAGGAGCCAGTTGGACGTGTATTAGATGGTTGGTACGCCGATGCTGGATTTAAGATAGAGAAAGTCTCTGTACCGATTGGTGTGATAGGTGTGATATACGAGTCACGTCCAAATGTGACAGCTGATGTGGGTGCACTTTGTTTTAAGAGTGGTAACGTAGCCATACTTAAAGGTGGAAAAGAAGCGGAGCATTCAAACCGAGCCATCGCATCTGTACTTCAAGGTGTACTCGAAGCATATGATTTACCCAAAGGTGCGATAGCGCTTTTACCAGACTCTTCTCGTGAAGGTGTTGCTAAACTTATTAAACAAGATCAGTATGTCGATCTGATAGTTCCACGTGGAGGGGAGGCATTAATTAAATTTGTCTCTTCAAATGCGACTGTACCTGTCGTGAAACATGATAAGGGGCTGTGCCATACCTACATAGATGAAGATGCAGACTTTGATAAAGCTTTAGCTGTTATCGTCAATGCAAAGTGTAGACGTACAGGAATTTGTGGTGCGTTAGAAACTTTACTTCTTGATGAGACGATAGCCTTAAAAATACTTCCACGCATTAAAGAAGCCTATGATGTACAAGGTACTGAGTTAAGGGGATGTCCTAAAACACAAGAGATTATAGAAGTGAAGGCTGCGAGTACAGAAGACTATGCAACGGAATATTTAGATAATATTTTAACCATTAAAATAGTCTCAGGGGTTGAAGGTGCAATAGCACATATTGAAATATACGGTTCGGGTCACTCTGAAGCTATTATTACGGAAAATCATACTACAGCAGAGTATTTTTTAAATGCTGTTGATGCGGCATGTGTATACTTAAATGCTTCCACACAGTTTACCGACGGTGGTGAGTTTGGATTTGGTGCGGAAGTAGGCATAAGTACGAACAAACTTCATGCAAGAGGTCCCATGGGTGTGAGTGAACTCACGACCTATAAATACAAGATTTATGGGAATGGTGAAACGCGCTAAATGTGTCTAAGGCTGATTAAAGTTTCATTAGCTAGAATGACAAAAATTTAATACATAGGAAATAAAGATGACAATAGCAAAAGAAAAATGTGTAGTAGGTATGGAGTACGAAGTAAAAGAAGCTGGAACAGACATTGTTGCAGATAGTAATAAAGGTCAAAAACCATTAGAGTTTATTATGGGTAAAGATCAAATTATTCCAGGACTTGAAAAAGCTTTAGTAGGTATGTCTGAGGGTGAAAGCGCAGATATTATGGTTAAAGCAACTGATGCATATGGTGAAAGAAAAGATGACGCTGTTCAAGTACTTCCTCTTGAGCAATTTGCAGGTGTGGACTTGAAAGAAGGAATGACACTTTATGGTCAAGGTGAAAATGGACAACAAACACAAGTGATTGTTCAATCATTTGATGACAAAGAGGTTACAATTGATTTTAACCATCCATTGGCGGGTAAAGATTTAATGTTCTCTGTTACAGTAGGAACAGTAAGACAAACAACACTAGATGAGATGAACTCAGGTGTTGTAGGTGGGCCAGCAAGTGGTGGTTCATGTGGAACAGGTTGTGGTTGCCACTAAATCTTTCCATTTTACTATATCTTTGACTGAAGGGCTTCGTTCCATTCAGTCATATACTTTTCGTACACACTTTCATTTCACAGACCTCTAAGCAAAGCTACAGTTAATTGATAAGATTTAGGGTTTAATTTAATAAATATAGCAATTTGACATATTTTTCTTTTTTCTTCGTTTTTCTAACTATAATACCACATGACAGACTACACTACGGAACAACTACATTCTATAGCTATTTTAAGTATTTTTACAATTCTCTTTTTCTATAAAATGATTGCAATCATTCGAAGATTCCGCTCGAAGAGTCTATTGGCTAGAAACCGTACACTTAAAAAGCTTAAACGACTCTCTTGGGAAGATTTTGAGTTACTCACCATGGAGTTATTTGAAAGAGAAGGTTGGAGTGTAAAAGGAAATGAAAAAAAAGGTGCAGATGGTGGAGTAGATATATGGATGCAAAAAAAATCATGGCACAAAAAAAATATTAGAGCAATTGTGCAGTGTAAGCGATATGAAGATGCGATAGTAACCATAAAGGTTATACGTGAAATGTATGGCTTGATGCATGAGTATGAAGTGGATGAAGTATATATCGTGACGACCAGTAGATTTACCAAAGAATGTTATGTTTTTAGTAGTAAAAAGCATATTATGTTGATAGATGGTGTCAAATTATTAAAACTTATTCATAAAATAAAGTAGTTTTGACAACTTTATTATATTTTTAATGTATAATATATCCAATTAGGTCTTGTAAGGGGATAACATATGAGTGATGTAGAAGATATATTTGACATCAATAAAATATTACGCAAGAGTTTTGTAGGAATTGAGTCTTTAAGTAAAGATAAGAATATTGAACTTATTTTTGAAATGAGTCCTACTCTTCCACGTGAACTCAGAGGTGATGTTCAAGAGATAGAAGATTTTTTGACTATTATGCTCACCTTTGTATTTAAATATACACAAAACACGGAAATTGTATTAACGCTCAATGCACCAGAAGATTTTATTTATGAAGAATTGGTTTCATTTAAAATAGAACAGTCAGGGGTTAGCAAGGAGAAAGTGTTACTTTTTTTAGAAACTGAATTGGTACATAGTTTGAAAAAACTTGATGGAAAAGTAGTTTATGATGAAAATGATATTCATTTAAGTATACCCCTTATCATTGGAGAATTGGGATTTAGAAGACATTATCGTTTACCTTCAAAGTCAATGTTGCAAAAAAAAGTACTTCTTATTGCAGAGAGTGAGAACAGTACAAGATGTATTACCAAGATGTTTAAATATTTTCCTTATGATGTTGATTTAGGGTTTCATGAATATGTAGACGATAATAGTAGCTTATCAAGTTATGACTTAGTTGTAGTAGAAGAATCTCTTGCAACAGATTCTTTTACAGTTATGGTAGAAAAAGTACAGAAGGTGAAAAATTTAAAATATGTGATTTTAACAAATAGTTCCTCTTCCGTGATTAGTGGACATGCAAGTATTTCAACGCATTTGTTGAGACCTGTGACACAGGAAAGTATTTTTGAACTTATTATCTCATTGTTTGGTGATGACAAATTTGACAAAGAATCTGATGCTATGACAGCATCTGTAGATAGGCGTAGCGATCAAAGAAAAAATAATATTGGAACTATAGGTGTCAATAAAATTATTGAAGAAAAAAAGTCTGTAGCTGAATTGGTTTTAGATATAGAAGAAGGACTTAAAAATGCTAAAGAACAAGGATTTTTATACACAGATGAACTCCAACATTTTTTAGGAACATTTGATAAATCTGATTTATACTTTAGAGAAATAGTAAATGAGAAGCAAAACAATAAGATAAAAGAATTTTGTATCGATTTGGAAAAGCAATCTAAGCGTATTGGGGCAGGTGGTATGCAGAAGTTCGCAGATATAATAAGTCTTATTTACATTTATGATAAGCTTGATATGTTGCCAATCTATCCAGGTCGGTATCATATTGAACTTGATAAACTTACAGTAGAAATAAAAAAGTATTTACACATAAAATAACTATTTTATTTAAACGCCATGCTTTAGTTAGTATTTTACATTTGTCATTATAGGTAAATTCGCCACTCAGATTAAACTCCTTTGGGTAAAATACATTAAATTATTTATACTACTCAAAGGACAAGTATGTCGATCAAGTGTGCATTTTTATTTCCAGGTCAAGGTTCTCAATCTATTGGAATGGGGCAAGATTTTTTTAACAACTCAGAAGCAGCAAAAAAAATGTTTATTGAAGCAAGTATACAAACAGGGATAGATTTTTCTGAACTCCTTTTTGAAGAAAATTTGCTTTTAAGACAAACTGAGTATACGCAACCTGCTATCTTATTAGTAGGAGCTATGGCTCATAAGATATTTACTGATAAGACAGGCATAAAACCTGTACTGACTATGGGACATTCTTTGGGTGAGTTTACTGCGTTAGTAGCTGCTGGTGCATTAGAAGCTGTAGATGCGGTGAAACTTGTAAATCTTAGAGGTCAACTTATGGCTAAAGCATGTTCTAAACAAGAAGTAGGAATGATGGTTTCACTTGGACTTTCAGACGTAGAAGTTGAAAAGCTTTGTGAAGAGCAAAGAGACGAAGGGTTACAAGTCTGGGCTGTTAACTACAACGCTGATGGACAGATAGTTATCGCAGGGATTAAAAAAGATTTAGAATTTTTTGCCCCTATGGTAAAAGAAGCAGGCGCAAAAAGAGCGATGTTACTTGATATGTCTGTGGCATCTCACTGTCCACTGCTAGAGTCTGCATCTGCACCATTAGAAGCAAAACTCAAAGAGATGCTTAAAGATGACTTCATCGCGCCTGTTATTTCTAATGTAACAGCAAAAGCGTACAATACTAAAGCAGAAGCATTAGAACTTCTTCCTCAACAGCTTGTGAAACCTGTGCTTTACAAACACTCTATGGCAAATATAGATGATGAGGTAGATTGTTATATAGAGTTTGGAAATGGGAATGTACTTAAGGGGCTTAACCGTAAGGCTACGAAAAAGCCTCATTTTAATGTGAGTGATATGGCTTCTTTGGAAGCTACTATTGAGGCTATCAAGGAATTAGATGTCTAAAATAGCTATTATGGGGGCGATGCCTGAAGAGGTAGAACCGATTGTTGCGAAGTTAGATAACTTAAAAAAGACTGTGTATGCTGCTAATACGTACTATGAAGGCACGTATCATGGGCAAGAAGTGGTTGTAGCGTATTCTAAAATAGGTAAGGTATTTGCGACACTTACTGCTACGATGCTTATAGAGAAGTTTGGCTGTGACACTCTACTTTTTTCTGGTGTGGCTGGGGCGATATCTGATGAGTTGAAGATAGGTGACCTTGTCATTGCAGATGGTTTATGTCAGCATGACTTGGACATTACAGCATTTGGACACCCTTATGGGTATGTGCCAGAGGGCGAAGTGTGTATTCCTACCGATGTAAATCTTAGAAATGTAGCCAAATCTGTGGCGAAGTCTAAAGGTTTAACACTCAAAGAGGGTGTAATAGCAACGGGTGACCAATTTGTAGCAAATTCTGAGCGTAAGGACTGGATAGGTGCTGAATTTAAAGCAGATGCTTTAGAGATGGAAGGTGCTTCTGTAGCTGTGGTTTGTTCTGCACTGGACGTACCTTTTTTCATCTTACGTGCTATTTCGGACTCTGCAGATATGGATGCAAGTTTTAATTTTGATGCATTTTTAGAGTCCTCTGCGAAAATATCGGCTGATTTTATCTTGTCTATGGTGGATGAGATAAAATAATATTATAATTCATGGTATATTATTGTGTGATTTAAAGAGAGGTATTGCATGAATTTGGAAGAAAATAAACAACGACGAAGCAAAGCAAAAACCATTCCTATGAGTAAGAAACTTTTAAAGGTGATAGGTAAGACAAATGGTGAGTTTAAACTTATAGGTGAGGGAGATAAGATACTTGTAGGTTTAAGTGGAGGGAAGGACTCTTTGGCACTTATCCATGCCATGAAACATATACAACGTCATGCGCCTTTTCGTTTTGAGTTTGAAGCATGTACCATTAAGTATGGTATGCCAGATGAGCATTATGAGTTTCTCACCAAGCATTGTGAAGAGTACGAAATCAAACATACTGTCTATGACACCAACATTTTTGATGTTTCACAAGATGCCATACGTGAAAACTCTTCTTTTTGTTCATATTTTTCACGTATGAGGCGAGGAGCACTTTACTCTTATGCTGAGGAGCATGCCTTTAATAAGATTGCTCTAGGGCATCACTTCGATGATACAGTGGAGAGTTTTTTTATGAATATGTTCTATAATGGAAGCATGAGAGCGTTAGCACCTATCTATAAAACAAGTAGGGGTGTACACCTCATTCGTCCACTGATACAAGTACGTGAACGCCAGTTACGTGATTTTGCAATGGAAAATAAGTTGCAAATTATAGGGGATGAAGCCTGCCCTGCTATGTTAAAAGATGTTAAGATGCCGCATGCTAGAGCTAGTACAAAGGCATGGCTTGCAGAGATAGAAGCAAAGAACAAAGATGCTTTTAAAATGTTTAAAGCCTCTTTTAAACATATACATGATGATACTTTTTTAGACCCAGAGCGTTGGGATAGAGAAGATATTTAGAGTAAAGGAAAATTATGAAATATATACTGCCCATTTTGCTACTTCTAAGTATATTTTTAAGTGCAGGTGAAGAAGGTATTTTACCTAGACAACTAACCGTTGATTTACCAAAAAAATGTCAGGTACTTATGTTGCATGTGACACCCGATAGAAAATCTAGAAAGATAGTTACCTATGCATCATACGGTGAAAAAGTAGAAAACATGGGGTGCATAAGAGAGATTACACAAAAAGAGTTAGACAGTATGCCTGAGAGTAAACGTTACTATATCGCATGGAAATATCCTGTGTGGTGTCGTGTTGCTGTTGGTATTAAACAAGGTTGGGTACTTCAACAATATTTAAAAAATGAAGAATTAGAATTAGATGATGACTTTTAAAGTAGAAACTTCAGGGCGCATAGACAAGATCCTTGCTTTCTCACTTGATGTCAGCCGTAATCAAGTAGAAAAACTTGTAAAAGATGGGCATGTATCTGTGAATGGTAATTACATTAATAAGACGAGTTTTAGAGTAAGTGAAGGTGATGAAGTTGCTTATGAGTTTAAAGAGGCTGTGAAACGTGTTGTGTCTCCTGTTGATTTTGATGTAGAAGTACTTTACGAAGATGATTATTTATTGGTTGTGAATAAACCTTCAGGGCTTGTGGTACATCCTGCCCCCTCAGTCAAAGACCCTACCTTGGTTGATTGGCTCATTCATAAGGGTATTTCACTTTCTACCATTTCTGGTGAAGAACGACATGGCATAGTACATCGCATAGATAAAGAGACTACTGGTGCACTGGTGGTTGCCAAAGACAACAAAACCCATGAAAAATTAAGTGAGCAACTGCAAGACAAAAGTATGGGACGTTATTATCTAGCACTTATTGACTGTCCTCTTAAAGATGACACGATAGTTGATAAACCTATAGGACGTAACCCTAAAAATAGACTTAAAATGGATGTTGTGAATCATGGTAAGACAGCAAAAACCGCTTTTGTAAAACTTGCACAAACAATCCATGATGTAGAACTCATAGCAGCAAAACTATTTACAGGGCGTACACATCAGATACGTGTACACCTTAACACTTTAGGGCGGCATATTTTAGGGGATGATTTATATGGATTTAAGACCAAAAGAGATAAAATAGCACGCGTTAATCTACATGCATATTTGCTATATTTAGTCCACCCACATACGGGTGAAAAAATGGAGTTTGTTGCCCCACTTTTTGATGATATGACAGGTTATATAACAAAATATTTTGATCAAGAGATAGTGAATGAAAAATTAAATCCTGAAACATTTGGAACACTTTTTACACACGCTTAATCGTTATGTTGAGTTAGAGATTTATAAAAGCAGGGAATATGCCACATTTAAAAGTAACACCATTTGATAGTGCTCTTATCAGTACAAAACTAGAAAACTCATCACTTATGACGCATGTTTCCAAATCACTTATAAGTGAAGATATACTTATAGGTATAGCGTATGAAAACGAAGAGTTTTTACTACAGTTAAAGCCTGATGAGAATGCATATTTACTTAAATATGATAAAGTCACTCGACCCCTAAAAGTGAACATACTTAAAAGTGCCATCGGTAAAGTGGCAGATGAGTTAGGGCTTGAAATACTCTCTTCGAATATTGCTATCTCAAATACTAAAGTAGCGCTTTCTTCAAAGTATTTTAAGAAAATAGAAGATTTTGAAAATATTACTTATCCTTATGATAGAGTGTCTGTTGAGGTAGGGTTTGGATCTGGCAGACACTTGTTGTATCAAGCCGAAAAAAACCCTAATACCCTTTTCATAGGGCTTGAAATTCATACACCTTCTGCACAACAAGTGCTCAAACAGATAGAGTTACAAGGGATAGAGAATATTTGGGTAGTGAACTATGATGCTAGACTTTTTCTAGAGATGTTACCTTCGAATATTTGTAATCAAATATTTGTGCACTTCCCTGTCCCTTGGGATAAAAAGCCACAAAGACGGGTAATTAGTAAAAGTTTTCTAGCAGAGTCAATGAGAGTATTGGGAAAAGATGGGCGTTTAGAGTTGCGTACAGACAGTGATAACTACTTTTTGTACGCGTTAGACACTTTTTTCTCTGTACCTAAAACTGAAGTTAAAATACGTAAAAATGAAGCGTTGGAAGTGACCTCAAAATATGAAGCTAGGTGGCTACGTCAAGAAAAAGATATTTATGATGTCTATGTTAAATGTACAGAGGTATCGGCTCCTAGAAATGGGGTGATAGACTTTAATTTTAATGCAGTAGAATATACCAAAGGTATAGAAAATAGATTGCCTAAAAAAGCATTGGTTTTTGAAGGGTATTTTGTACATTTTGAACGTATATTCAAAACCAATGATACAAGTTTACTGATTAAGTGTGCTTTTGGTAGTTTTGATAGACCTGAACATAAATATATTTTTATAGAGGAAAATAGATGCCGTTATTTTGTTTCACCTCCAGTAAAAACAAATGTCAATTTTCAAGCACACCAAAAACTTACGCAGCAGCTTATGCTCATGGAGGGGTAGTTTATGTCTAATGTCATACAAGCTTCCAATCTCACACTCGCTTACGGTGATGGTGACAAGGAGATTATAAAGGATGCAAACTTTAGTATCAAAAAAGGTGAATTTGTTTTTATCACGGGTCCAAGTGGTTCAGGCAAATCTACTTTACTTAAGTCTCTGTATGGACAACTTAAACCAACGTCAGGTAGTTTAGTTGTTGGGGGGAATGACCTAGCAACTATACGTCATTCTAAACTTCAAGAACTTCGTACACATATGGGTATCATTTTTCAAGATTACAAACTTGTGAATGAATGGACTGTTTCAAAAAATGTGGTATTGCCCTTAATGATAGCAGGCTATTCTAATGACATACAAGAAACTCAAGCACGTAGGCTATTAAAACATGTTAAACTCTCCGAACATGGCGATAGATACCCACTTGAACTTTCAGGTGGAGAACAGCAACGTGTAGGTGTTGCACGTGCACTTTCGAAAAACCCTGTGGTTATTCTTGCAGATGAGCCCACAGGTAACCTTGATGACTATTCATCAAATGTGATTTGGGATTTAATGGAAAATGCATGTCAACAACTTGATACAACGGTATTAGTGGTAACACATAAAATCCCAACTATTTTTTCATTGCCGTATAGACATTTTATTATTGAGAGTAAGGGTGTATATGAAGTTCATTAAAAATCATCTTATGTTTATTTTACCATTGATGGCTATTTTATTGGGTATTGAGTTTTATTTGGTCTTTGATCGTACCACAACTACTTATGAAAAAAACCTAACTGAAGGATATACTATGTTAGTTGCAAGCAAAAAACCTGTAAAACTTGAAAGTTTTCAGCGTCTTAATAGACATATTGTCACAGCCGATCAGATAGAACGTAGTAACATTGTTACTGAAGTGATTAAAGGGGTAAGCAAAAGTAATTCAGAAGCAATTTTAAAAGCATTACCTTATTTTTATAATGTGGGTTTAGATTCTTATTTACATACCAAAGAGTTAGAACAAATTAAACATAATCTTGAAGCTGATAAAAACATTAAAAAAGTTGAAACATTCGGATCTTCATACAACTCTAGTTACAGACTATTTGCATTTATTAAATTGACATTAAAAGTGTTTATTATCTTCATGGCACTGGTGAGCCTATTCTTAATTATTAAGCAAATGGAAATATGGAAGTATGCACATAAGGAACGTATGCAGGTGATGGAGATATTTGGTGCACCTCTTATGTTACGTTCAGGAGTTCTTTTTCGTGTAGCATTTGTCGATGCAATTTTTGCAAGTATCTTTGTCTCAGCTATTTTCTTTTATGTGAAGTTTTATTGGGCAGCACAAAGTGGTATTGACATGATGATGAAAAATCAAGAAGAACTTTTTCAAGTAGCTGATATTGGTATCTTATTTGGATCAGCGATGACAATTGTCATTGTAGCGGTATACTCAGTAGTCTTTTCAAATAAGGGAGTAGAGGAGTGAAATCCTTTTTACTTACTTTGTCACTTCTTCTTTTGTTATTTACAAGTGGAATCGATGCGGCCTCAACAACATCTAAAATAAAAAACTCTAAAAAGACTTTATCTGCTACATCCTCTGAAAAGAAAAAAGCAAGTAGACGCTTAGATAAGATTGCAAAAGATATTACATCTGCAGAAAAGGATATAGTTTATCTTGAAAAGAAAATTGATGCATTGGAACGTAGTCAAACTCAAACTGAAAAAAAACATGAAAAGCTTAAAGAGGAACTTTTAATCTTTGAAAAGGACTTTGATGAGACAAGTAAATCTTTGGATGAAAAGCGTAAACAGTTCATTTCCTTACTCTCTGAACAGTTTTCTATTGTTTTTGCGATGCAACAGGCACATGAACCTACTCAGGAGTCTATTATACTTTATGAAGTATATCAGGCGTATAAAAAGCAAAATTCAAAGTCGATTGCAAGCTTACGTTCAGATATTATTACCCTTAAAAAGCGTAAAAAGTCTAAGTTAAAATTACGCAATAAAACGAAAAAAGAGATAGCTAGAATAATCAAAAAAAGAGACTCCTTCACACAAAAAAAAGCTGCAAAAGAAAAACTTTTGAAAAAACTTTCTGTTGATGAAGAGAAGTACAATACAAAACTTGAAAAAATAGTGGACAAACAAAATTCTCTCCGTTCTACACTTGCTCAACTTAATATTTTACATAGTAAAGAGGTGGAAGAAGCACGTAAAATAGCTGCAGTCAAAAAAGAGGCAATGCGACTTGAAAAAAAGAGACAACGTAAGATTCGTAAAGCTAAAGCACTTGCACGCGCAAAAGCTAGAAAAGCTAAAGAAGCGCTGCGTAAAGCCAAAACAGAAGAGGAGAGAGCAGAGGCACGTATTGCAGCAAAAGCAGCAGAAGTTGAAAAGAAAAAAGTTTATAAAACGAGTGAAAAGGTAAGGCAAATAAACTCATCTTACACTAAATCTAAAACTTACAAATATAGAGGTAGTAAAACAATCTCTCCTTTAGTAGGTGCTAGAGTCATTAAAAAGTTTGGTACGTATATTGACCCTATTTATAAGATTAAAATATTTAATGAGTCTATTACTTTAAAAGCGAGAACACCGAATGAAAAAGTCAAAAATATCTTAAATGGTAAAGTGGTCTTTGCAGGGAAAAGCTCAATGTTGGGTAAAGTAGTGGTGGTTTCTCATAGTAAAAAAATTCATACAGTCTATGCCGGACTTTCTAAGATTGCACCTACTATACGAGTCGGAAGTAAAATAAAAAAAGGATATGTGTTAGGTAAAGTGAGTGAAAAGCTCATTTTTCAAGCGACAAAAGATTCTAAACATATTAACCCACTGAAACTCATCAAAATGTAAGTTGAAACAGGCATAAATACTTTTTTTAATTTATTACTTATAAATAACTTATGTTTTTTTATTAATATTCCCTTATTAAAACTTTAAAGGAAAATTATGAAAAAGTTAATTATTAGTTCATTGCTAAGCTCTTCACTACTTTTTGTAGGATGTGGAAGTACAGATGGAGAACACAATAGTGTAAGCAGTTCAACAAAAGCATATTTTGGAGATAAAAGTAACAATTTGATAGTTGTTGTTGATGTCGACAATATGAAGCTTTTAGATGCTATTGCAACAGGACATCAAGTCTCTTATGCTGCTGAGGTTATTAAAACAAAGGCTACGGAACATGCTATTAATCCAAAAATGTATGTTGATAATCGTGGAAGTAACTTTATTGATGTATTTGATTCAGCGACCAATACGATTACAAAAAGTATCCCTTTAGTGTTCTATCCACGAAGTATTGCTGTACAAGAGTTAACGGGTCTAGTTGCTGTTTCGGGGACAAATAAAGCGATGGTGTCTATTATAGATAGTAAAACCGATACGGTAATTGCAACGGCTGGTAATGATGTGATCACACAACCGACAACAAGTGGACACAGTTATGTCTCTAGTGGTACATTGGCATCAGGACATCCTCATTGGCTAGATACCAATCATTTTGTTGTCATTGATAGACAAAATAGACAAATAGATACGTATAAGCTCACAAAAAATAGTGATGGCACATGGTCAACGGCTCTACTAAATTCACTTACTACTCCATCACCTGTACATGACTTAATTCCACCAAAAATTCATGGGCAAGAGCATTCAAATGTAAATTCAACTATTTTTTATGCAACTGCTGAGGGTGCTACGGGGGTTTATCCATCTATTTTGAAGTTGACTTTTACAGCAGGTGTAGGGTTGAGCCTAAGTGAAGAGTTACCCTTAAAAGCGAGTGGTTTTACAGCAGACCAAATGGGGATTCACCATTTAAACTTCTTAAAAGACCAAAAAACCATTTATGCTGGTTCGCATGAGGGAACACTTTTTGTTGTTGATTATACTACAGCGCCTATGCGTGTAATTAAGACTGAAAAAGCAGGAATTGGTGCTGGACATGCAGATGAGATGGAGCATGGTAATTTGGCTGTGATTATTAACCATAAAGATACATTTATTACCATTATGAATACATCAACCCATACAAAAATTGCTGATATTAAAGTGAGTAATTTAACAACTATTACAGGACAAACACAATCACATCCACACTATCACTTTTCAAAAGATGGACGATATTTCTATTTATTCTTAACAGAAGAGGGAGCATTGGTTAAAGTTGATTTAGAAAAACAACAAGTAGTGCAACGTCTTGAAATTGGAGGATCTCTTGCGATGGGATCGTTTGTGACGAACAATAATTAAATTGTATTATATGTGGTGAGAGTATTTTAAAAATAATACTTTACTAACATTTTTATGGCATACTTATTTTGAGACTATAAGGAATTCACATGAGAGTTATATTTTCATTGATTTGTATGAGTATTATGCTTATCTCCGATACTGTTAATGAACAAATACATGCACTTGAAAATGCCACTCCTACTGAGAGGGTGGCATTGATGAATAAGATTAAGGAACAGTTAATTGAGATGAATGATGAAGAACGTATGAGTACTATTAGTACTTTACAAAAAAAACTTCATATTAAAAATAAAACAAATGAGCATAATGATTTAGATAGTTCTCAAAATATTTCAAAGAACCAAGAACATAAGAGTAAAGCTTCAACAAACCAGAACTTAGAACATCATGAACTTCAAGAGCAGATGTCAAATCATCATCAGATAGAGGAAGAAGTACATCAACAGCATAATGTATTATTAATAAGTCATGAAGTAGAAAAATAAATGAAATTATTCATTACATTTCTTTTTGTGAACGCTTTACTTTCTGCATATGTTGATAGTGATATGGATGGTGTCCCTGATAAAAATGACAAATGTATTAATACTCCTTTGACTGATTTAGTTAATCTTTCTGGGTGTACAATTAAGCAATTGCAGACAGATGAAAAATACTTTAATCTGGTTTTAGGACAGAGTTATGTCGATACTGGACTATCTACACTTTATTTGTCTTCTCTTAAAATTAATTATTATGACAAGAATTGGTCAATACAATTGGCAAGTTCTTATTATGATAGTTCCCTAGATATTGAAAATAGTCGTGGACAAAATGACACCTACTTAACGCTTTATTATTTTTTTGATCCAATCAATAACTTGTATCTTACCCTAAGTGCAGGACTTGTTTTCCCAACTTATGATATTGTAAATAACAATATGGATTATACAGCATCTTTTTATGGTCGTTATAAGTTTTACGAATGGTCATTTATTGTGGGGCTTGGGTACAATAAAATTGGTGACATCGATGCATTAAACACTTTTGATTATCAAAATAAGTTTTCTTATAATGTGGGAGTAGGTTATACGTGGGATAGTGGACTTTACGCTAGTTTTGGGTATTATCGTACGAATAGTACTTCTAATATAATGGAAGATTTACAAACGATTTCTGTGTATGCTTATTATCCTTTTAATGAACATTGGTTTGCTAGTTTAAATTATGGCGATGGATTTATAAGTAATATAAAAAGAAAAAATGTGGGGATAAATATTGGTTACTATTGGTAAAAGAATACGGATTTTATTGATGGAAGATGCGTTAGATTTAGGTGAAACACTTAAAGAAATGCTTGAAGATGAGGGCTATGAAGTCACATGGGTTCAGGATGGTGCTGTTGCATCTGAAACCACCTACTCCAATGCTTTTGATCTCTACATCTTTGACATTAATGTACCTGAATTAAATGGTTTAACGTTGTTAGAGTCTCTTCGACATGCAGAAGATTTAACCCCAACCATTTTTATCTCTGCATTGGTTGATTTAGAGAGCATGAAAAAAGCTTTTAGTATTGGGGCTGAAGATTATCTCAAAAAACCTTTTTTTCCAGAGGAGTTGTTGTTGAGGATTGAAGCCAGATTGAATAAGTTGAATGAAGACATATGCTATAAAAGATTACGCTATAACCCTAATACTAAAGAGTTAAGCAAAGAAGGAGAACCTCTTTTCTTAAGTAAAAAACAGCAAGAACTTTTCCATCTTTTTATGACACAACTAGACAAAACCTTAGACCCAGCAAGTATTATGGAGTACAGTTCAATTAAGTCTTTACCTGCATTACGTGTGGGTATTAACAAATTGAAACTCTTAACAGGCATAGAGGTTCGTAGTATTCATGGTATAGGATATCGTGTTGAAACATGTTGAGCTAGAAGCATTTTTTAAAAGCTTTTTCTTATTTTTTTTCTCTATAGGAACACTTTTGGGAGTAATATTTTACGTAGACTACCAAAAAGAGTTACAGAGCTTTGATGAAAAGTTACTTTATAAGATGCATGTATGTAGTTACTCTTTGGATTGTGATGCGTACCAAGTAAATTTTGAATCACAAAAAGATAATGAACTTTATACGCTCTTGAAGAACAAACAAGAGGTTTTTAGTTTATATCCAGTAAAAAAAGTATCAGACTATTATCTAAAACTCTCTTTTACATTAGAAACCTATCATGAACAGATGCATTATTTACATGAAAATTTAATTTTTAGAGGTATTATTACTTTTGTAGTCACTTTATTTTTATCTATAATGTTCTCATTTTATGCACTCTATCCTTTACGTAATGCTTTGTTGTTAACACGTGAATTTATTAAAGATATTTTACATGATTTTAACACGCCTATTGCCACCATGCGTCTGAATTTATCTTCCTTACAAAAGGAGATAGGGGAAAATACTAAAGTTAAGAGAATTGAAAGAAGTATTGAAAATATTTTATGGTTAGAGGAAAATTTACGTAATTATTTACATTTTGAAAGTTCCTCAAAAGAATATTTCAACCTTTTACCTTTACTCGAAGAACGTGTACATATGGTAGAACAAAATTATCCTTATTTAACTTATATTATTGAGGTTAATGAACAAATTAAATTATATACATTTAAAAAAGATTTTATAAGAATTATAGATAATATTATTATTAATGCTTCTAAATATAATAAAGCAAATGGAGAAGTAAGATTAAAATATGAAGTGCATAAACAGACTTTGTCTATATCTGATACAGGCAAAGGTATTAAAAATCCTAAAATGGTCTTTGTCCGTTTTTATAAGGAGCATGAGCGAGGGGTTGGGATAGGGCTTCATATTGTTGAAAAGCTTAGTAAGATTTTAGGTATAGAAGTGAAGCTTGAAACTGTGATAGATGAGGGAACAACTGTATTTTTAAAATTTTCTAGACAGATGGTATAGTCAGTAAAAAATTCGAAACATATTAACCCGCGCAAACTCATGAAATTGTAGGGTCTAGTCCACGGCTACACAGTTATGTTGAAATCTAAGCTGAGAGAATATATAGATTTCTTTTTGTTGGTGTAGTTGTGGACTAGACCCTACAGTATTTTAAACCCCTCCTAACCAAGCTTTAGATATAATCGCGAAATTATATACAAAGGCTTTTGGTGATTAAACGCGTATTAGTAAAATTTTCTGGTGAAGCTTTAGCAGGCGTTGAAGGATATGGGATTGATACAAAAATCCTTAACTTCATTGCTGGTGAGATAAAAGAATTGGTTGATGCTGGTGTAGCAGTGGGTATTGTTGTTGGTGGAGGCAACATTATTCGTGGTGTATCTGCAGCAGCAGATGGTATCATTAAAAGAACATCAGGTGACTACATGGGTATGCTTGCAACTGTGATTAATGGTGTGGCTATACAAGAAGCATGTGAGCATTGTGGGCTAGATGCAAGACTTCAATCTGCTATAGATATGCAAGAGATTGGTGAAGCTTTTATTGTACGTCGTGCAAGACGTCATTTAGAAAAAGGGCGCGTGGTTATTTTTGCTGGTGGCACAGGTAACCCATACTTTACCACAGATACAGCCGCAACATTAAGGGCATCTGAGATAGAAGCAGAATTGCTCATAAAAGCAACTAAAGTAGATGGTGTGTATGATAAAGACCCGAATAAGTTTGATGATGCTGTGAAGTTAGATACTTTGACATATGATCAAGCACTGACGGATCACATTAAAGTGATGGATGATACATCTATCGCATTGGCTAAAGAAAATAAATTACCTATTGTTGTATGTAACATGTTTGAAAAAGGTAATTTACTAGCAATTATCAAAGGCGATATGAGCCTTTGTTCTATCGTTAAATAGATTTAAAAGGAATAAAATGAGAACAGAACAACTAACAGCACTGGCTTTAGAAAAAGTAGATTATGACAAATACCTTCTTGCAAATGCAGTAGGTAAAAGAGCGGAAGCCATAGCAAATGGGGCACCATCAGTACTAGATTTAGACACCTCTGAGATGAAGTATGCTGATATTGCACTTCAAGAGATTGCTGAAGGTAAAATCACAGTAAGCCTCGAAGCCTAGTCAAATTGGAAGCTTTGTTATGGAAGACTTTCTAGATAAAGCTAAAAATATACACTCTGTTGAAGAAGCAAAGTCATTGCTTTGGGGTGAAATCTCCTCTCCACTACCTGCGACACTTAAGGCCTTAGAACTTTCTCTTACTGCACATGACGGTCAAACACGTAAAAGTGGTGAACCTTATATAGTACATCCTATTTTGGTAGCTGCCATTACAGCTAAAGTCTCAAATGATGAAACCATGGTACAAGCAGCATTACTCCATGACGTGGTTGAAGACACTATATTTACCATAGAAGATTTAGAAGAGAGTTTTGGTGATGATGTTGCGCATATGGTTGAAGGGTTGACTAAAATTGTCAAGATACGTGATGTTGAGCTTATCGCATCAGATTCAGATGAAAGACTTATTAACTCTGCTATGACATTTAGAAAGATGCTTATTGCCTCTATTAAAGATGTACGTGTTTTGGTGATAAAACTTTGTGACAGGCTGCATAATATGTTGACGCTTGACGCCCTAAGCGTAGAGAAGCAAAAACGTATTGCAGAAGAGACGATAGTTGTTTATGCTCCAATAGCACACAGGTTAGGTATCTCACGTTTAAAAAACCACTTGGAAGATTTGAGTTTTCAGTATATCTATCCTGATGATTATGAAAATATTGACCATTATATAAAGTCCAATGTTCAAAACTTACAGTTTAAGCTTAATGCTTTTATACAAAATGTTCAAGATACAATGGAAAAAGATGGTTTTCAAGAAGGTACATTTGAAATTATTGGTAGAGTGAAACATTATTATTCTATATACATGAAAATGCATCGTAAAGGTGTGAGTATAGAAGAAGTGCTTGATTTGTTGGCTATTCGTATTATTGTGAAAGATCCTATAGCATGTTATAGGGTTTTGGGTTTGATGCACTTACGGTTTACTCCACTTATTTCTAGATTTAAAGACTATATCGCTGTGCCTAAAGAGAATGGCTATAAAACAATACACACAACACTTTTTGGAGAAGAGGGCATTGTTGAAGCCCAGATACGCACGGAAGAGATGCATAGACTTGCGGAGTATGGTGTCGCGGCCCACTGGAAATATAAGGGTGGTGACAACTCAGTTAATCTTGAGTGGCTTGAGTCACTACATTATCAAAATGAGTCCATTGAAGAGTTTTATGCATTAGCAAAGTCTGACTTGTTTTCTGAAGATATTACGGTATTCTCTCCTAAAGGTGATTACTATACATTGCCCAAAGACTCTGTTGCACTTGACTTTGCCTATGCTATACACTCTGAAGTTGGAGCCAATGCTTTAGAAGCTTTGGTCAATAAACAAAAAACATCACTTTTGACTGTCCTCAAAAATGGTGATATTGTTAATATTGTAAAAGACAGTGAACCACATCTTTACTGTTCATGGCTCGATGCTGTCAAAACATCTAAGGCACAAGATGGCATACGTTCTGCTTGTCGTACACGCTTAAAAGAGTCCGATACCCTAAGTGCATACAATATTTTAGGGACACTGTTTGGACAAGAGAGTGATGCAGTCAAAAAACTGATTGAAAATCTTGATTTGCAAGACAGCATTTATAAGTTGCCTTTACAAGTTGATTATTTTAAAGAAGTGATACATCAAGTTGCAGAGTACATGGGTACGAAAGAAGTACGCTTTTGGGAGCTTTTAAAGAAAGGGTATAAAAAGCCTAAAATGAAAGAGTTAGAACACTTCACTTTTTTTACCAATAGACCTTTGGACGGTGTAGAGTTTGATTACTGCTGTCATCCTAAGGTTGGAGACAAAATTGTTGCCTTTTATAAGGGGACAAAGGCTATTATACACCATAAATTGTGTAAACATGCCTATACAAAAATATTAGACAATGATAAGATGATTTATGTACGATGGTCTGGCTCTAAACTTTCACGTTATCGACTCACTATTAGTCTTCAAAATCAAAAAGGTATTTTAGCAGATTTACTTGCACACCTTTCAGATATGCATCTCAATATTTTAAGTATTGAATTGGGCATTAGAAATTCAGAACAAGCAGAATATTGCCAGATTGAAGTAGAGAGTAAAGAGTCTAAAAAACAAAAATTAGCTGATAAAATAGGGAAAAAGTTTAAACTTATAGAAATTATTAGTTTAGATGACGCATATAACAAATAAATAGAGGAAAGTAAAAGAATGATACAACAGGCATTAGAAGAAATAGGTAGAGGTACAGCAGAAATCATAGATATGGAGCGTATAGAAAAGCTCGTGGCAAAATATTATGATGATGGCACAACATATACCGTAAAAGCAGGCTTTGACCCTACCGCACCTGATTTGCACCTTGGACATACTGTATTACTTCAAAAATTAGCAACTTTTCAACAGTTTGGTGGACGTGTACAATTTCTTATCGGTGATTTTACTGCGATGATAGGTGACCCAACAGGTAAAAGTGCTACGCGTAAGGTACTGACAAAAGAGCAGATTGTCAAAAATATTGCATCGTATACTGAACAGGCATTTAAAATTCTTGATGAATCTAAAACAACCATTGTTTACAATAATGATTGGTTGGAAAAATTAGGCGCAGCAGGTATGTTGCAACTGGCTTCAAATCTTACTGTGGCGCGCATGCTAGAACGTGATGATTTTTCTAAACGTTATGCTTCCAATACCCCTATTGCAGTAAGTGAATTTATGTACCCATTGCTTCAGGGCTATGATTCTGTTCATTTAGCCTCTGATATTGAGATAGGTGGTACGGATCAAAAGTTTAATCTTCTTATGGGAAGACAGCTTCAAAAAGCGTATGAAATTAAAAAACAACAAGCAGTATTGATGATGCCTATTTTAGAAGGGATTGATGGGGTACAAAAAATGTCTAAATCATTGGGTAACTACATTGGTGTAACGGAAGAGCCTAAAGATATTTACGGGAAAATACTTTCTATTTCTGATGAATTGATGTGGCGTTATTATGAACTTTTGAGTGAAAAATCACTTACAGAGATAACACAACTCAAAGAGGATGTAGCATCTCGTACTGTTCACCCTAAAACTGCTAAAGAAAACCTAGCATTAGAGATAACCACAAGGTTTTATAATGAAGAGTTGGCTACACTAGCTAAAGAGGAGTTTAACTCCGTATTTAAGGCAAAAAATATACCTACTGAGATGGCTGAATTTGAGATGACTGAGGGCACTTGGATTTGTCAAGCACTTGTTGATGCTGGGCTTGAACCCTCTACCTCTCAGGCAAGACGTGATGTCAAACAAAATGCCGTAAGTATTAACCAAGAGAAAATAAGTGATGAAAAGCTCAACTTATCTATTGGTGAGTATATTTTACAAGTAGGTAAAAAGAGATTTGCAAAAGTGAAGGTAAAATAATGGAATTTAAATCTTTTAAAATTGGTAAGTATGCAATAGAAAAACCTATCATTCAAGGTGGTATGGGTGTCGGCATCTCTTGGGATCAGCTTGCTGGTAATGTTTCTAAAGAAGGTGGACTTGGTGTTATTTCTGCTGTGGGAACAGGTGTCTATAAAAACAGAGCCTATGTTGAAAAAACGGTAGGAAAAGAAGAGCGTCCGTTGGATGCGATTAACTTTTATTCATACCCTGCATTGAAAAAAATATTTGACAATGCAAGAGAGATTTGTGGTGATGCACCATTGGCGGCAAATGTACTTTATGCTCAGAGTGAGTATAACCGTGTGGTTGAAGATGCCTGCAAAGCAGGGGCAAACATTATCATCACAGGAGCAGGGTTACCTCTTACGATGCCTGAAGCTACTAAAAATTACCCAAATGTAGCACTTGTACCTATTGTATCAACAGCTAAAGCTCTGCGTATTTTATGCAGGCGTTGGAAAAAAACACATAACAAACTCCCTGATGCAGTCATCGTAGAAGGTCCATTAAGTGGTGGACATCAAGGGTTTAAATACGATGAATGTTTTATGGAAGAAAATCAACTTGAAAATATATTGGGACCAGTCGTTGAAGAAGCGAAGAACTGGGGTTCTATGCCTATCATCGCTGCAGGTGGTGTATGGGATAGAGATGACATCGTAAAAATGATGGAAATTGGCGCTGACGCAGTACAAATGGGAACACGTTTCATTGGTACAGTGGAGTGTGATGCAAGTCAAGTGATGAAAGATATCATCATCGGTGCTGAGGCAGATGACATTAAACTCTTTAAGTCACCTGTAGGCTACCCTGCGCGTGGTGTGAAAACACAACTCCATGAAGATATAGAAAAAGGTACAGCTCCAAAGGTGGCTTGTATCTCTAACTGTGTGGCTCCTTGTAACCGTGGAGAAGAAGCCAAAATAGTTGGTTACTGTATAGCAGACAGACTCTCAGATGCCTATGATGGTATCGCAGAGTCTGGACTGTTCTTTACGGGGGCAAATGGCTATAAACTTCAAGAAATTATTACGGTAAAAGAACTCATGAGTAAACTCATGAATGGAGAAGACAAGTAAAATTATGCCAAACTTCAGCAGATTGTTTTTTTTAGTACTCTTACTGAATACTCTGCTCTTCTCGGGCTTTAATACTATGACTAAAGCAGTCGTAAAAAAGGGAGAACTGAATCTTTCTTTTTCTAAAGAATTTAATAAAAGAAATGTAAAACATTTTATACTTTCCCATCCTCATAGAGAGATTTATGATTTTAAAAACACACGTTTAGCACATAAAAAAGTACCACTTGGGCTTGGAAATCATGTACGTATGGCACAATATAAAAAAAACATTGTGCGTGTTGTTATCACAGCTACGAAAGGCTATATGCCAAGTGCATATCAGCCTATGCTTTCAACGAGAGCGTACCATATTTCGTTACCTAAAGGTAAAGGTGTAAAGAAAAAGTCTCACTCCAAGTCTTCTAAAAATAAAACAAAGAAAAAAGTCAAATCTTATAATCCACATAAGTATGAGTTAATCGTTATTGACGCAGGGCATGGTGGGCATGATACGGGTGCAATAGGTGGCGGTAAACGTGAAAAAGATTTGGTACTTCAAATAGCTAAAAGAGTGGAAAAAGAACTCAAAAGACGTGGTCATCCTGTGTATATGACACGAAAACGTGACCATTTTTTGAAACTTCCTCAGCGTACTAAAATTGCAGATAAAAAAAAGGCGGTGGTATTTATTTCTATTCATGCCAATGCTGTTGCTAAGAGTATACGTAATAAAATACACGGCATTGAAACTTTCTTTTTACAAAATACTAGAGATGCAAAGTCTCAGCGTATTGCGGCTAGAGAGAATAAATCTGTACTTAAAGGGACAACAAAACTAAGTAGAAATGTCATTATTGATTCAGTACTTACTGGTCCTAAAATAGTAGAATCAAATAAACTTGCTATTGATGTACAACGAAGAATGATAACGAATTTAAGAACTAAATACTCTGGTGTAAAAGATGGTGGTGTACGTCATGCTCCTTTTTGGGTACTTGTAGGTGCAAGTAGACCTTCTATATTGGTTGAAGTAGGGTACATTTCCCATCCTCGTGAGAGAAAGAGACTTTTCAATACCCAGTATCAGAGCCTTATTGCAAAAGGAATTGCTGAAGGTATAGATAGTTATTTAGGTAACCGTAAAAAAGAGATAGATTTTTAAAAGAATGGCAATGAAGAATATACTACTTGGTATTATTGTGTTATTTGGACTGTTAAGTTGTATGGGACCAAGTGTAGACAGATATGGGAGTGTTGTGGTGATAGATGCTGGACATGGTGGACATGACACTGGTGCAACAGAAGCCAATAAAAAAGAGAAAAATCTGGTACTTCAGATTACAAAAAAGCTTTATCAAGAATTTAAATCTGAAGGTTATAAAGTTTATATGACACGTTCAAGTGATAGATTTTTAAAGCTCGGACAGCGTACACGTATTGCCGACAAGAGGGATGCAACGGTATTTATCTCTATTCATGCGAATGCTATCTCAGATAGAAGTAGGTTTCATAAAGTAGAAGGTGTTGAAACATATTATCTTCAAAAAACAAGAGATGCCAAATCTCAGCGTATAGCAGCACGTGAAAATGCATCTGTACTTATGGGTACAGATTCTTTGAGTCGAGATGTTATTATCGACTCTGTACTCAATGGGCCTAAAATCATTGAGTCTCACAAGTTAGCTATTGATGTACAACGTAATATGGTTAAAAATCTTAAAAGTGAATACAAAGCTGTCAAAGATGGTGGGGTAAGACCTGCACCTTTTTATGTGTTAGTAGGGGCTAGTAGACCTTCTATACTTGTCGAAGTAGGGTATATTACAAATCCTAAAGAACGTAAGAGGTTATTTACTGATGAGTATCAAGAAGAGATAATTGAGGGGATTGTGACAGGAGTTGGGAATTATATAGATAATAGAAAGAGAGAGATAAATCTCTAACTTTCTATACGTTTTATTTGTAGTTTTTAATGGCTTTGTCTAAGATAGCTGTTGCTGCTGCTTTGTCTTTAAACCCAGCTACTTTTACCCATTTGTTAGGTTCTAACATTTTGTAAGTTTCAAAGAAGTTCTTGATACGGTTGAGTGTATGCTCTGGTACATCACCTAAGTCGTTGATGTTAGCATATGTTGGGTCTATTTTCACTGTAGGTACGGCGATGAGTTTTTCATCTCCACCTGACTCATCTTCAGTCATAAGTACACCAACAAGTCTACATTTGATGAAAGAACCAGCTTGAAGAGGGTAGTCACAAAGTACGAGGATATCTGCAGGATCACCATCATCTGAAAGTGTGTCTGCAACAAAACCGTAGTTTGCTGGGTAGTGCATAGACGAGTACAGTACTCTGTCTACTTCAACAGCACCTGAGTCTTTGTCAATTTCATATTTGATAGCTGAGTTAAGTGGTACTTCAATAATCGCTTTGACTGCGTCTGGGTTTTCACCATGTCCAATTTTAGTTATATCCATAGGGTATCTCCATGAGGTTAAATTTAGGCTAATATTAGCATAAAATTCATAAATAGTTCATCAAATTTAGATATTATATAAATATAAATTATAAAGGTGGAATGAAGATGAAAAAAATTATTTTAAGTGCTTTAGTTTTGTGTGGGGTTTCTTTTGCGGTAGAAGTAGGTGAAGTACCTCCTAGTGTAACTATAGAGGGCGAATATGGTGGAAAAGTAGATGGTACAGCATGGAATTCCTCTATGTTAAAAGGTAAAATATATACATTCTTTTATGTTGACCCTGATGAAAAAGATTTGAACGATGCTTTGGCAAATGCACTAAAAGCACGTAAGTTTGATAGGAAAAAAGTAACTTCAGTCGCAGTGGTGAATTTGGCAGCTACATGGCTTCCTAATGCGATTATAGAGTCAAAGTTAAAAGACAAACAAAAAAAGTTTCCACATACTATTTACGTTAAAGATAAAAAGAAAGTACTTGTGAAAAAGTGGAAACTAGCTGATGACAACTCTGATATCTTGGTTTTTGATAAACAAGGTAAGGTTATTTATAAAAAGTTTGGGAAGGTATCGGATGCTGAGATAAAAGAAGTGATTAGGTTAATTGAAAAACACTTATAAATATGAAATCTTTTAGAGTCCTAGTATGGGGGCTGTTTACAACATTTATGTTGGGCTGTGGTAGTACTTCAACTGTTGAAGATACTCCAGTTGAAACACCTGTGGATAATACGCCCATACGTGTTGCTTGTATAGGAGATAGTATTACCGAAGGTACAGGCTTACGTAACCCATCTAAAGACAGTTATCCTACTCAATTACAGCAAATGTTAGGTGAGGGGTGGAATGTACAAAATTTTGGTAAAAAATCTGCAACCTTGATGAAAGCAGGAAGTTTTCCTTATTGGAATACTGCACCATTTACACCTTCTCATGATTTTAAACCTGATATCGTTATTATCATGTTAGGTACCAATGATGCAAAGCCAGGAAACTGGGCAAATAATGCACCTTTTGTTTCTGATTATACAGCACTTATAGAGAGTTATAAAACACTCGATAGCCAACCTAGTATATATATATGTTATCCGCCACCTGTGTATGCAGTAGTGGCGGGTATCACAGATGCTCGTATAAAAAACGAAGTCATCCCTCGCATAGCTAAAGTGGCGTCAGATACTAGTACACCAGTGATAGACATATATAATACTTTAAAAAATAAAGCATCATTATTTCCTGATAAAGTACATCCCAATACTGAGGGAGCGAGACAGTTAGCAGAAGTAGTATATGAGAAGATTTATTAAGTGTAAGAGGTCTGATATTTTACCATAGTATGAAAAGGCTTGAGAAAGTTTTGTAATGCATAAGTATCTAAAAATTCAGTGTTATGCTGTTGTAAAAGCTCTAACACACAAAGTGTACTCTCCATAGTACTAAGACAATACTCTTTAGGTTGCTCTTTAAAAATAAACCCAGAACTTTTAGTATGGGTAAAACTTACCTTGGCTAGTCTGTCAAGGTTTGGACTGGATTTTAGCATGGCACGTGAGCAAGGCCATGTTGCATCTATGAGAAAAAGTACTCTATTTTTATCTTTTACGCCTATGCTTTCTTCATTGAGATTTATACTATTCTTTGAAGGATAGAGAACAAAACAATCATTGTCTGGATGATGGAGTATCTCATTTATCTCTTTATGTTCTGAAAAATCTATGCCCACAACTATCTCACAGTTTGTTAAAGAGAGGTTTGTAAAGTGTCCTGTGCCATTTTTAGTCTTTCTAAACTCTTTGGGGTGCATGAGTATGATAAAACGCGTGTTTGTCTCTATGGGCGTAATATGCTCACACATGCATGAAGTTTGTGGACGGTAACAGTTGTAGCAGATAGCTCTAGGGTTACTTGACATCAATATACTGCTTTTTAAACCAAAGATAATACCCTGCAACCACAAAGAAACCCACACCCAAGGTAAAAGTAATCCCTTCAAGAGAAAGCCCCCATGTAGAAGCATAGCCTATGAAAAGAGCAGTAGCTACGTTAGAGAGCATAAAAAACATGTCGTTGTAAGAGATGACCCTTCCCATGTATCTTGCATCTGTTTCTTCTTGTATGAGTAGGTAGGTGTATGACCAGAGCGTGGTGATGAAAAAACCTGTAACAAAAAGTCCTACAAGTGCAAAGTAAAAGTTATACTCTAGCAATGACCAAAGCATAATGGCTAAACCTTGTAAGATGAAAATGTAGTGCAAGTTATGTTTGGAGACCATACGAGATATGAAAAACGGGCCTATCATAAGTCCCAAGGCTCGTGTAGCATTCATCCAGCCAATGGCAAGTGGTACAGCTATGAGTTCTTTGTACTGAAAGTCCGCAAGTAGCGTGATGAGTGCATCAAAAGATGTCAAGCCTATGGATGCATGTAGAAGTATGAGGTGGAGTATCTTTTTTTGTGACTTTAAATAGGCAAAGCCATCTTTTAGCATCTGTATATTTGACTCAGCGTGCTGTACTTTCTCTATGGAGAGTTTGAGTCCTATAAGTAACAGTACTGCTATGGTGTAAAGTGATGCATCTATAGCAAACGCCAAGTCAAAGCCTATATAGTAAGTCGCTATGCCACCTACTGCCATACCCAGGGCATAACACAAAGACCAGATGACGGAGTGTATCTCGTTGGTGTTTTTTAGCATCTCTCCTGAAACTAGTTTTGGAAAGAGTGACATCTCAGCAGAAAAGAGCATAGACGCAGCAGATGAACGTATAAATATAAGTATCATCAAAACCCAAACATACTCCAAAGAGTTCACGAAAATAAACCCTAGCGTCATAGATATCTCAATGACCAGCAAAATGCCCATAAGATTTTTAAACTCAATACGGTCGATGATAAGCCCTATGATGGGTGCTAGTACCACAGCAGGAAGCATCGCCATGGTAGCAGTGAGGGCTATGGTGATTTCGTCTGCACCAAAAGAGACTATCATTGAAAAGATAGCCACTTGGGAAAACCATGTACCAAAGTAGGAGATAAACTGTATAATCGAGAGCCGTCTTATGACGGGGTGTTTGAGTGTGTCAAGGTAGGTCATACTAGTTGTTCTCATCTATAACATAGGGAATGTTTTCTTTCTCTAAGAGTTGTGTGTATAGTGCAAAAGAAGTACGAGAAAGTAAGGCATCCTCTGAGGCTACGGAGATGCTTACTTCCCACTGTTTATCTGTGCTATTGTCATGTAACTTTGGCAACGAAGAAAACTCAACCCCCTCTGGCATCTGATCCATGAGTTCTATAAAGATATTTTCTTTACACTGTGCTGTGAGTGTGTGTCTAAAAGTTTCTTTTTTGGTAGGTATGAGTTTATGCAGTATCTTTTCAACCATAGGGTGACTCATCTCAGGAAAGCCTGGCATAAAAAAGTAACGCTCATCTAGGCTAAAAGCTGGCATTTTGTTCACAGGGTTTTCTAAGAGGTCTGCCCCTTTTGGAAGCTCTGCCATCTTGATGGGGTGAGGGTAGGCAGCCTCACCAAGTTTCTCTTCAATGATATGTTTCGCTTCTTCATGCACCACAAACTCCCCCGCTCGTAAAGCGATAGCCGCACATTTACGTGTATGGTCATCAGGCGTTGAGCCTATACCCCCAAAGCTAAAAAGCACAGCATTAGGCTGAGAAGCTATAAACTTGATGGTCTCTACGATAAGCTCTGGGTCATCTTCTATGATAAAAGAGCCTGTAAGTTTATGCCCTTTGTTAGCAAGGGCTTTGGTGACGAAATCAAAGTGAGCATCCTTGCGACGACGGTTTAGAATTTCTGTGCCTATGATGAGAGTGTAGAAGTGTGGGGTTGTGTACATGGTGTTTCTTTATCTATTTCTGGGGCTTAATGAGAGGAAGGTTGCGGTTAAATATTTCTATAATCTCTATATATTGTTTATCTTCTTGTACTCTATATATGATGGTATAACCTTTTACTGTTAAATCTCGTATAGTGTTGTCATTGTGGTACTGTGAACATCTAGATTTATAAGGGAAGTCTTTGAGTGAATTAAAGTTTTTTATGACTTCTTCTTGAAATCCTAAGGCAGCGGTCAGTTTGTCAGAAGCTATAGTAAAAAGTATCTCTTCAAACTGCTGAAGAAAAAGCTCCGATTGCCTAATTTGCATAGTTCTGAGTAAGTTTTTCTCTGAGTTTTTCTATTTTATGGTTACTCTCATTTTCCGAGTATATTTTCATAGTACCACTATCTATAGCATCTATGGTAGCATCTAAGTGAGCTTTACGTTCATAAAAGTAAGTGTCGTATACTAGGTTTTCATCTTCTATAATTTCCATATGCTCAGAGTTTTCACGTATGAAATCTGCCAATTTATCTTCGTATGATTCATCTATGCGTATCATCTTTGTTGTCATGGCTACTCCTTGTAACATAAGTATATCTTAGTAGTATAACATTTTTTAGTTTATGACTCTTTTCTTTTGATACTTTCAAGTGTAGATGTAAAAAACATTAGCTGTATTAAAAAGTACACATAAGCTACAATATCCTAAGTAATATACAAAGGTACACTAACATGAAAATCTTCATCATACTATTTCCTACCCTTTTACTCTTTGCAAATAACTTCAAGACTATTACTCTAGAGAGTAATGCTACTACAGTCAATGTAGGAGACACGGTGCAACTCACCGTAACAGGCACATACTCAGATCGGAGTAGTGCTACTGTAGATGAAAACATCACCTATACCATAAGCCCAGCAGAAAATGCAGAAGTCAATGGCTCTGTGCTTAGGGCCAAAAAAGATGGAAACGTCACAGTGCAAGCTAGCATAGACGGTGTAAACTCAAACACCATCACCCTCAACATCACATGGGTAGTAGATGGGCATGTCTTGCCACCTGAACCAGACAAGGCACTCAATGACTCTACACTTCTTGGTATAGATGTGAATGATAATGGGGTTAGGGATGATGTGGAGAGGTGGATATATGAGGAGTATAAGGATAAACACCCTATACATATAGATATTGCGATGCAGGTTGGGAGAGCTTATAGTCAGCTATTAAAAAGTCCATTAGAAAATGTTAGTCAAGCACAAACAATACATAAAGGGTGTGTTGCTCCTATTGCATGCAAAGCATATTATCAGATATACGCACAATATTTTAATGAACCATTGTTGGTTACAGAGGACATAAATATTGGGTATTTTTAGAAGTTTTATTTTAATACACCGAGGAGAAAGGAGCTTTCTAATAAGTATTCAAGATTGCTAAGTGGAGGTATGTACTCTACACCTAAATTAGGTGAAGGTAAAAATCTTTGTGATTTTAATGTTAGTATATACAAGGATTAAGAGATGAAAAATCTATATTTTATCTTGTTACACCAGTCCTCTGGTGTAACGCATAGTCTAGTCATAACTGAAATATAACTCCACATACAAATAGTAATCTGACTATGTTCCACCACGGGAGTGGATGGAACGAGGGTACGGTCCATAGAGGAACAAGCCCCCTTTTATATCCCTTTAATCTAAAAAGACTATAATATTTACAGGTTAATTTACTAGATAATTAAAGGAATAAATAATGGTACGCTACTCTGAAAATGAACTTTTTTCTATTACAGACTTTACCAAGCAGATAAGTACACTCTCTAAAAAGATAAAAAACAATACCCTAGAGAAAATAGGCATACTAAAAAATAATCGCTTAGAAGTGGTAGTACTTTCTACTGAAGAGTACAGCCGTCTTAAAGCCATAGAAGAAGATGCAAAGCATAGCAAATGGGAGTACTGGGAAGATGAAGAGTTAGATAACTTTGGCAAGATAGCCATAGGGTTGAGTAAGCATGACTATGATGATGAGGATTATTCTACATGGTAGGTGCTATTTATTTTATAGAGATGCCATACTCTGATTTTAAAACATTTAAGGGGCGACCCGTTTTGGTCTTTAAAATGCTAGACAAGTCTGATGTTTTGGTTTTACCCTTAACTACTAACCTTAAGCGTAAGGGTATTGTCGTGAATAAAGATGACTTGAAAGAAGGAAGCCTTAAAAAAGACTCTGTGGTCATTGTGCCTAAAGTTACAGCGGTAGATAGAGGCATCATTTTGGATGAGCATAAAATAGCTGTTTTGCAAGATGAGGTATTTGAAAAAGTTTTAAAAGGTTTGTGTGAAGAGTTTGGGTGTTAGTGTAGAGTATGAGATGTATGTTCCACCACGGGAGTGGATGGAACAAGTGATTGATAGGTTTATTTACTCTTCTATATAATTCTTAAGTTTTCTACCCACTTTAGGGTGCTTAAGTTTTTTAATGGCAGAAGACTCTATCTGTCTTACTCTCTCACGAGTAACGCTAAGTTCTTTACCTATCTCTTCTAGCGTTCTGTCACTTTCATCTTCAAGAAGTCCAAAACGCATACGTACAACAGCCTTTTCACGTTCATTAAGTTGGTCGAGAACCTCGTCTATCTGGTTGTTTAGGTCATCTTTTAGTACAAGGTCTGTAGGGCTAAGTGATGACTTATCTTCAATGAAGTCGCCAAATCTACCATCATCTTCATCTCCAACAGGTGTTTCAAGAGAAACAGGCTCTTTGGTGATTTTGATAACATTTTTTACTTTGTCCACAGAAAGTCCTACTTCTAATGCGATAGTATCAAGGTCGGGCTCTTTTCCTGTCTCTTGAAGGTACTTTCTAATGATTTTATTGATACGATTAATCGTCTCTATCATATGAATAGGGATACGAATCGTTCTTGCTTGATCGGCAATGGCACGAGAGATAGCTTGACGTATCCACCATGTTGCGTATGTAGAGAATTTATACCCTTTTTCATACTCAAATTTATCGACAGCTTTCATAAGTCCGATGTTACCTTCTTGTATAAGATCAAGGAATGGTAGCCCACGGTTAGTATAACGTTTAGCGATACTTACAACTAGTCTAAGGTTAGACTTTGCCATGCGGGTTTTAGCGACTTCTGATTTGGCTTTACCTTGACGAATTTGCCCAAGAATAGCTTGAAGTTTTTCTTCAGAAAGATCAAAACCACCTTTAGATGCTTCTCTTGTTTCAAAAAGTTTTTTGATTTCAACATAGGTACTTACCATCGTAGTCTCTGGTACTGTATCGATGATATCGTCTTTGTCCATGTTGATAATGTTCGCAAGTAATTTTTGGTGGTTTTCTTTTAATGTATCATTAAAAAGTGGGAGTTTATATTCAAGTCTTTTCAGTTCTTTGTCGAAACTATCATCAGATGTAAGTGCTGTTTCCATTGCTTTTACAAGTTCATTGATAAGTTTAGATGTTGGTCCAAGATTTAAAAGTGTACCCTTAAGAAGTTCTTTTTTAAAGGCAATTTTAAGACGTTCATGTAAAATGGCTACAGGGTCTGTTTCTGTTTCTAAAAATGTATCTAAGTCTTCACGTGCTTTCATCCAGTCTTTTTTAGCTTTTTCAAGGGCTTTAAAACTTTCAACGACTTGTTTTACACGTTTGTCATCTTTAGGCGCTTTTTTTTCTGCTTTTTCCTCTGCAGTCTCTTCTGTATCATCATCTGCTGCTTTTTCATCTTCAAACGATTTAAAAAGTTCTTTTACACGTCTTTCACGGTTAAGTAAAGGTTCTTTATAGTTGATAATATATCCGATAAGATACGGCACCGAACAGATAGCATCAATGATGATATCTTCACCTTCTTCAATACGCATAGAAAGATCTACTTCTTCCTCTTTGGTAAGAAGTGGTACTTTACCCATCTCACGTAAGTACATACGTACAGGAGAGTCAGAACGGCTCCATTCTAAAAGCTCTTTTTCTTTATGAATGTCAAATGAATCATCACTTGAACCTTCAGCAAGTTTTTTTCTTGCTTCATCACGTTTTTTCTTTTCTTTAACTGTAAGATATTTTGCATAATCAGAAGCAGAAATTATCTCAGTTTTTGCGTCGGTTGCAAATTTGTGGATTTTTTTAGCTTGTGCAGCGGTAGGTTGTTTGGTAAATTCTTTAGCAATGTTTTCAAGTGTAAGTACATCGTCTCTTTTTTTAGATGTAAAGAGTGCCTCTATGCTTTTCATGCTGTCTTTTGCTGCCATTTGTATCCTTGAAGTGAGAGGTGTAAGACCTCAGAAATAATTAAGATGGATTATACCGAAATTTCATTGGTTATTAGCACAAAATTTGATAAAAATGTTTTTTTCAGCTATAATCGCGAAAATATTAAACGGGAAACACCACTAAGTGTTACTCCCTTTTCAAGGATATAATTTGCAAGGTAAAGTTTGGAGATTTGGTGATCATATAGATACGGATTTAATCATCGCAGCAAGATACCTCAATACTTCTGATGCTAATGAATTAGCAAAATATGTGATGGAAGATGCAGATCCTGCATTTGTTTCTAAGATGAGTCCAGGCGACATCATCGTTGCTGGAGAAAATTTTGGCTGTGGCTCAAGCCGTGAGCATGCACCTATTGCTCTTAAAGCAGCAGGAGTAAGCGCAATTATTGCACCTACATTTGCACGTATCTTTTATAGAAATGCATTTAATATGGGATTACCTATATTTGAATTGCCTGAAGCTTCTGAGATAGAAGAAGGTGATACGGTTAGAGTTGATATGGTAGCTGGAGAGATTATTAATGTGAGCCAAGCTAAGACTTATAAATTCACACCTATTCCTTCGTTTATGCAAGAACTTGTAGATGCAGGTGGACTCATAGAGTTTGCCAAAAAAGAAATAGAACAAAATAAGGCGTAAATGATGAGTAAAAGCTATAAAATCGGCGTTATCAAGGGTGATGGTATTGGTCCAGAGATTATTGATGAGGCTATAAAAGTACTTGATGCTGTTTCAGTCACGCAAGGTTTTCATTTGAAGTATGAAGAAATGCTTCTTGGTGGTGCAGCCATAGATGAAACAGGTGTACCGTTACCAGATGAGACTATAAAAGGTGTCAAAAAATGTGACGCTGTTCTTTTTGGTGCTATCGGTGGTCCTCAGTGGGACAACTTGGAGAGACATTTACGTCCAGAGTCAGGTCTACTTGGCTTACGTAAAGAGATGGGAACCTTCGCAAACTTACGTCCAGCAATGGTCTATGACGAACTAGTCAACGCTTCTAGTCTTAAACCAGAAGTCATCAAAGGCGTGGACATTATGGTGGTACGTGAGCTTACGGGTGGTATCTACTTTGGTCAGCCACGTGAGTATAATACTGAAAAATCATTTAACACGATGGTCTACACTCGTGAAGAAGTAAAACGCATCGCAGTGGTGGCATTTGACATCGCTATGCAACGTAAAAAACGTATCTGTTCGGTAGATAAAGCCAACGTACTTGAAGTAAGTCAGTTTTGGAGAGAGATAGTAGAAGAGGTATCTAAAGACTACCCAGAAGTAGAACTTTCTCATATGTACGTAGACAATGCAGCGATGCAACTCATCCGTGACCCTAAGCAGTTTGATGTCATTTTGACAGGAAATATTTTTGGTGACATTCTTTCAGATGCTGCCTCAATGTTAAGTGGTTCTATAGGGCTACTACCAAGTGCCAGCACAGGTAAAGGTGTAGGGCTGTTTGAACCTATACATGGTTCTGCTCCAGATATAGCAGGTCAAGGTATAGCTAACCCACTTGCTACTATATCATCTGCTTCTATGATGTTACGTTATGCTCTTGGTGAAGATGAAGCAGCTGACAAGATAGATGCTGCCATTAAAAAAGCACTGAGTGAGGGCTACCGTACAGGTGACCTTGGTGACTTTGATGCGAAAGAGATTATGACGTGTACAGAGATGGGTGACATAGTCGC
>Ga0256840_1000645_pt1 | contig 34890 bp, 22 predicted proteins | sample 355202metaG_FD_185969 | JGI IMG/M metagenome (GOLD analysis project Ga0256840, IMG submission 185969) | Hydrothermal vent microbial communities from Mid Atlantic Ridge, Atlantic Ocean - 355-202 | ecosystem: Environmental > Aquatic > Marine > Hydrothermal vents | place: Atlantic Ocean: Mid...
CCGCTTTATCTTGATAGCTTTTAATCTGATCAAAATTTAAATAACGATACGTATCTTCAGCTGTTTCATTAATCTTGTTCACGTAAGACATATACTCTTCAAAAGTTGGAATTTTACCCAAAATAGAACACACTGCAGCTAACTCCGCAGAGCCTAAATACACATTAGCATTATTACCTAAACGGTTCGGAAAATTACGTGTAGAAGTCGAAACCACGGTTGCATTATCTGCTACACGCGCTTGATTACCCATACATAAAGAACAACCTGGCATTTCCATACGTGCGCCTGACTTACCAAAGGTACTATAATAACCTTCTTCAATTAACTGTTCTTGATCCATTTTAGTGGGTGGTGACACCCAAAGCTGCGTAGGCAAACGCCCTGCTTCTTTTTCTAATAATTTACCAGCGGCACGGAAATGCCCGATATTGGTCATACATGACCCCAAGAACACTTCGTCAATTTTAGTACCCGCAATATCTGCTAGTGTTTTCACATCATCAGGGTCATTCGGGCAAGCCATAATTGGCTCTTTAATTGTGTTCAGGTCAATTTCGATAATTTCAAAATATTCTGCATCCGCATCGGGAGCCATTAATTCAGGTTTGGCAACCCATGCCTGCATTTCTTTAATTCGACGTTCAATGGTACGTGCATCACCATAGCCTTCTGTAATCATCCATTTCAATAGCGTGATATTAGAATTAATATATTCACGAATCGGCGCATCACCTAAGCGGATAGTACAACCTGCGGCAGAACGCTCTGCTGAAGCATCCGATAACTCAAACGCTTGCTCTACCTTTAAATCAGGTAAGCCTTCAATCTCTAAAATACGACCTGAGAAGACATTTTTCTTGCCTTTTTTCTCAACCGTTAATAAACCTTTTTCAATCGCTGCTAAAGGAATTGCATTAACTAAATCACGTAAGGTAATGCCAGCTTGCATTTCTCCTGTAAAACGTACTAAAACCGATTCAGGCATATCTAAAGGCATGACACCTGTTGCCGCTGCAAACGCCACTAAACCAGAGCCTGCAGGAAAGGAAATACCAATAGGGAAACGTGTATGTGAATCCCCCCCAGTACCAACGGTATCAGGCAATAACATGCGGTTTAACCAAGAGTGGATAATACCGTCACCTGGACGCAGAGCCACGCCACCACGATTCATAATAAAATCAGGCAAGCTGTGCTGCATCGCGACATCAATGGGTTTTGGATACGCTGCAGTATGACAAAAAGACTGTAGCACTAAATCAGCCGAAAAACCTAAACAGGCTAAATCCTTTAATTCATCACGCGTCATCGGCCCCGTCGTATCTTGAGAACCGACGGTGGTCATATGAGGCTCACAATAAGTATTTGGCCTTACGCCAGTCACACCGCAGGCTTTACCCACTATTTTTTGCGCTAAAGTAAAGCCTTTATTATTTTGTGCTTCATCCTTTGGTCTACGAAAAACACGAGAAGCATCCAAACCCAGCACTTTGCGTGCACGATCCGTTAAGCCACGTCCAATAATTAACGGAATACGCCCACCTGCACGCACTTCATCTAATAAAATATCGGTTTTTAATGCAAACTCACAGATCACAGCGCCCGTGTCATGATTTTTCACCACACCTTGATAGGGGTAAATATCAATCACATCGCCCATTGCCATATTTTCAACATCGCATTCAAACGGTAAGGCACCAGAGTCTTCCATGGTGTTAAAGAAAATCGGTGCAATTTTGCCACCAATACAGACACCGCCGGCGCATTTATTTGGCACATAAGGAATATCGTCCCCTGTAAACCAAAGTACCGAGTTAGTTGCTGATTTACGTGAAGATCCCGTGCCAACAACATCACCTACATAAGCAACAGGAAAGCCTTTTTCTTTTAATTCATTAATTTGTTGCTCAGTATTAGTAATCCCTTCTCGCGGTATTTTTAACATGGCTTGCGCATGCAGAGGAATATCAGGGCGCGACCACGCATCCGGTGCAGGTGATAAATCATCCGTATTTGTTTCACCGGTCACTTTAAATACGGTTACTGTTAACTTTTCCGGCACTTCAGGCTTGCTCGTAAACCATTCTGCATCCGCCCAAGATTGTACGACCTGTTGAGCAAAGGTATTACCCGCTTGCGCTTTTTCTTGAACATCATGAAAGGCATCAAACACCAATAAAGTATGAGCTAAGGCATTAGCGGCAATAGGTGCTAACGTATCATTATCTAATAACTCAATCAGTGGGGCGATATTGTATCCCCCCAACATTGTACCCAATAATTCAGTTGCTCGTGCTGCGTCCAAAATAAGCGAGCTCACTTCACCTTTCGCTACAGCAGCTAAAAAGCCAGCCTTAACATAAGCGGCTTCATCCACACCTGCAGGTACACGGTTGGTTAATAAATCCAGCAGAAAATCTTCTTCACCTGCTGGCGGTTGTTTAATTAACTCAACAATGGCAGCAACTTGGTCTGCATTTAAAGGTTGCGGAACAACACCCATTTTTGCTCTTTCTGCTACATGCTCACGGTATTGTGCTAATACTTCAGTTGCTTTTATTGTATTTTCGGTCATTCAATCACACCTTTGTTAATTTTAAGAATTGTTTATCTATCTTGAACAGTGAGACATCAAGGTTTTATATTTTAAGCCGCTTTAGAGTGCTCACTACTGGGCTTTAGCCCATAAGCATAACGGTATAAAGTCTTAGGCTCTATATCAACATACCCCTTAATTAAACTCCAGACATCCCCATTCTAGGTTTAATTGTGCGGTTTTTAATTCATTTAAAAAAACATATGTGCCGATCAGCGCATTTAAATCGACATCTTTACTTTCACCGTTGGCAAAGAATAAGGTAAAACAATAATCTTGCTGATAAATAAACTTAACTAATTTCATCATTCATTCCATAACCGCTTCGTATTCACCATACTTTATATGAATATGTTGTGGCGGGTGCTCTCGGTCAAGCAAATATATTCTGATAATGATCCCATAAAAACCAGCATATTTCAGGCATCTATTTATTCCTCAGTTTCCCTAATCAAAGCCATCATATCACTCACAGACATCTTACCGCTGACTTCGCCCCCCTCTAATAAACTACTGGCTAAATCACGTTTATGCGCGTGTAAGTCAACAATTTTATCTTCAATAGTATCTTTAGCAACTAAACGATAAATAGTGACGGGGCGTGTTTGTCCCATACGATGCGCTCTGTCTGAAGCTTGGTCTTCTACCGCAGGATTCCACCATGGATCCATATGAATCACATAATCGGCAGCGGTTAAATTTAATCCTGAGCCGCCTGCTTTTAGACTGATTAAAAAAACATCACCCTCGCCACCTTGAAATGCAGTCACAGCTTTTTTGCGTTTAGCAATAGAAGTACTACCATCTAAATACTGATAATTTATACCTTTTTTCTCTAATAAATCACGAATAATATGTAAATGCCCGACAAATTGACTAAAAACTAAAGCCTTATGGCGACCCGCAATTAATTCATCAACGAGTTCTTCAAAGGCTTGTAATTTGGCACTACTTAACGGGCTGTCTTCCATTACCAATTTAGGATGACAACAGGCACGACGTAATTTCATGATTTCCGCTAAAATTTTCAAGTGCTGTTGTCCTGCTTGCTGTCCTTCTTTTAGCGCATCCTGCATGGCTTGCATTGCATTACGACGCATGGCTTCGTAAAAAGTACGCTCTTCTTTACTTAATTCAACATGCAAGGTAATTTCTGTTTTTGAGGGGAGCTCTTGCAATACATCACTTTTAAGGCGACGTAAAATAAACGGCCTGAGTAATTTTTTTAAATGTTGCTGCGTCGCATGATCCTTGCTATTTTCAATTGCTTGCGCATAACGTTCATTAAATTTTTTCAACGAACCTAGCAAACCTGGGTTAATAAAATGAAATAAATTCCATAATTCTCCCAAATGATTCTCTATCGGCGTACCTGTAGTAATGACCTTGAAATCCGCTTGTAATGCCATTGCCGCTTGTGAACGCTTAGTCAAGCCATTTTTAATTGCCTGTGCTTCATCAGCAACAATAGTTTGCCACTGTTTAGCGATTAATAACTCAGATTCGGTTTGTAATAAACCATAACTACACACAACCAAGTCAAATGCCTCAGCCTGCTCAATAATTTTTTGTCGATCACCAGAACCAAAATGCAATACATTTAAAGTGGGGGCAAAACGTTGCGCCTCTTCCAGCCAATTCATACAAACCGAAGTCGGTGCAAGAATTAAAGTCGGACCATGCATGGCACGTGATAAAATCAAAGCAAGTGCTTGTATGGTTTTCCCAAGCCCCATATCATCTGCTAAACACGCGCCCGCTCCCCAGTGCGCCAAACGCGCCATCCATTGATAACCTTCCAATTGATAATCACGTAATTCACCTTGCAGGGTAGAAGGAACTTCTGGCTCTAAATCGCTCATCGATGCCAATTTTTGCAACTGGTCGCGCCATTGTTTACTGGCTTTGACCTCCATACCTTCTAACGCCTCATTTAAAGCAGGTGCGGCTAAAGCATGAAACTGTAATGCCTGACCTTGTTGCTCCCCTAGGCCAGCAACATCATCTAAACGTTGGCGTAATTCACTCGTGAGTGCAATAAACTGCCCATCTTCCAGCTTTAAAAAACGCCCTGAACTTGCTTTTAATAAGTTAATTAAGCGCTGCATATCATAGACTTGTTCTTCATCTATTTGCACCTCACCTTCAACACTAAACCAGTCTTTTTCTTTACGCACGGAAAAACGCGCCTGGCCTAAACCAGCTTCACGGCTCACTTTAATTTTTTGGCCTTTAGGCCATTCTAAGACCACAAAATTACCCAAGGTTTGCAATTTCAACAATGCTTCTAAAGCCATTTCTGGATCATCTAGCAACCACCGTGCATCACTGCTTTGATATAATTCAGGGCATTGTTGTTGTAGCTTCTCTAAATGTGCATTCTCAACAGCAAAATCACGTGTCGTTTGCACTTGTTTGCCTTGCACTTCAGCCAGCACCGTCGTGCCACCCGCACCTGGTTTATAGATAGGCCCTGCATCCGTAAAAGGCTGTACAAAAGCCTCAACTTGTAAGCCCTCACCAACGGGCTGTAAGTGTATATGTATGCGCGCATCTGCATCGACATTTTCTATATTAACGGCTAAGCCCTCAATATCAGACTGCACCGTTAAAGTAGAAGCAATGGCAGCAATAGAGTCGATGACTTGTTGTTTAGCTTTATGCGGAACAGAAAGCCCTTTATTCCCTAAAATACTGGCAACTTGTCGGTGCTGTTCGCTAATTTGATAAACCCGTATTTCATTATCTGCAGTACGCTCAAAAACGACTGATTCCGATTGAATAATGGGGTGTAAAGAAATACGTAAATCTTTCTTTTGCGTGGTCACTAATAATTGCGGTTCAGCTTTGCTTAGCGTAATGGGCGTTGTATATTCACTCGCGTTAGACCAATAGATATGCGGGTGACCCACTGCCGCTAAAACGGCCTCATTTTCTAAAACATAGACCTCTTTATAGCTATAACTATAATAATTATCTTCTAGCTCCTTGCTGATTTGCGCACAAATACGCCGGTCCTGTAGGGTTAAATAATCAAAACTTGCCTGTTCTGAATATAATCTTTTCAAAGAAACTGCGCGCCCTTTAGTCCAACGCCCAGACTTCCCCATCTTTTGCTCACGCGGTGCTAATTCAGCATTATTACCGTCTAATTTTAACAACCAAATCATGCGCGACTCAGCATGAGTAGCATTTAGACGATCTGTAGCCGGATCTGCACTCAGTTGAGTTAAAGCGGTTAAGGCGCGTTCCCATTTTTCTACGCGCGGCAACAAATCAATAATATGCAAAGACTTAGACGTTTTATGTTTTTCAGCAATGGCCTGGATTGCTTGATCTTTTATGCCTAATTTTTGTAATAAATGCGAGCTAACAGCCGCATAATAAGTTGCGCCACCCTTATCAGCCACAATACAATATTTTTTTAATGTCAGTAAAAACGATTGATCCCTCTCTGTACAGACCGCCATAGCATCTAGCCAATACAACAATAAACAATGAAATAATCGATCATAGGGACTGCTCAATGGGTGACGTAAATTATACGCATCTTCCGCTTTAAGTTGTGTCTGATAAACCTCAAGCCCCTCCTTTAAACGCCCATTCGTATTAAAAAAGCCATCACTACCTTTACCCTTTGCAATAATCTTTAATTGTGCCTTCAGCAAACTGATGCATTCAGGTGTTTTCATTTTTAGTAAGGCGAGATGAAAAAAGTAACCATGGATATGGGGTAAAAAAATATTACGCTTACGTGTTGCTTTTTTCATCAACTGCAATGCCAGCCGATAAAACTTTATAGCCTCATCATTACGGCTATCGATAAAACATGCACTACCTTTAATCACCAAGCCCTTAGCCGAGACATCATCCTTAAGCAATGTATCTACCCCTTGAGTATCACCTGCCATTAGCTTAAATTCAGCTAAATCTTGTAGTAGATCAAGCGAAGGAGTGGCACTCGAATCAATCGCTTCCTGTAGTAGTTGCACTGGAAAGCTTACATTTTCTATACTAAAAGTGAAATACTCCGCATACTTTGATAAAACAAAGTTTTTTATGTCTTGATTTAACTGATCAAACCAAGACTTATCAAATGGGACAAAAAATAATAAATTTAACAAAGGACTGACTTGATCAGGAAACTCACCTTCAAAACGGTCAAAATATTCCTTAAATTTTTCAGCTTGTCCAAGATATACGTAGAAGCGTAAATCTCTTACTGCACTAAGCAGCTGCATTTCGTAAGAATAATAATAAGCAGGCCTTTCACTCAAACTATATTCCGCTAATTTTAAACATAAATCTCTATGCTCAGCGTATGCCTCTTTCATCAACGCTTCGCTGATTTCCTTAGCACAACGCCAACCCTCTTTACTAATTGCAATCAACCCCTGCCGATTTAGTTTATCTTTTAAAGGTTTAGCAATCTGCTTATACACCTTAGGCTCAACTGCCTGCGTCTCACGCAAAATTTTAAGCAATTTTGTTTGGCCAACGGGTACAAAAAGAATAGCTAAAGCGAAAAGTACCTGCTGCTCAGCTTCACTTAATAACTGAAATTTTCTTAATAAGGTTTCTCGGGTCGACATAATTTTTTGATTGAGGTTGTGATCTCTTTATAAGGGGATTAATAAGTTTTAATTTGCTTTATCTGGCAATAAACTTAAATCAGAACGTTCACCCTATTGGTAGAAGAGACCTCAGTCCCCCTGCCGGTATAAGTTGTCCAACTAAAATTAACATCAGATCACATGGAAATTATAGAAAAATTACTTAAGCTAGCCTATCGAAGATAGTAATCAAATCAGATATTCTTCATAAAAGACTGCAGAATAAGGGTTAAAAATCAGACCGAAATAGGCTCACAGTAATGCCATAATATTTTTAATAAATAGATTTCAGTATCTTACACATTTAAATTCAAAAGCTAGGTTAAGATAGCCTTCCTTCTATCTGCTGCAAAATCTCTTCTGTTAAAGGTTGATGATTTTCATCTAAAATATCCCCTTGAAGTAAGGCTGATAATTGCCCTGCGGTATTGATCAAATCATCAAATACAGCTTTCACATCATCAAGCTCTCTCGGTTGCATAAAAAAAGAAATGCCAGGGCAATAATAAGACTCCCAGTTATCCCCAGGAAAAATACCCTGCTCAGTCATACTAGCAACGGCATAATCGACACGATTTTGTGCATCTAAACGCTCGAAAACTTTAACACTGCCATAGACTAAACCTACACGCTCAAATGCTTGTACTAATTGCAAACCTCTGAAGCCCTCCGGATTTTTAGCGACTAAGTGTAACTGCAATAATACTGGCAATTGTTTTACAGGAGGCTTAGAAATAAGTTTATCCGCTTTATTTATTGTCGTAGCTAATACATCGGGCTCTGCCTCTGTACTTTCATGCTCTTTCGCTTCTTGTATATAGGCTGCATTTAAGCGCGTCTTAACTTGTGGCTCTTGATCATCATTATTGCGCGCATTGTTTAAAGGCACAATATCAAAATCATCATCCGCCGTATTAACAAATAAGCTGCGATCTATATTTTCCAGAGGATCATGCTCCCCACCAAACATATTTTTGCTTTTTGACTTGCCTTTCAACACCCCCCAAAGAATCATACCTAAAATAACGAGCGCACCCACTGAAATGATGACTATTCTTAATAAATCTTTATCCATGTTAACTTTCCACCATTGCTACTGCTTCTTGAATATCGACAGCTACCATACGAGAAACCCCTGGCTCCTTCATGGTAACACCTGCTAATTGTCCCGCAATTTCCATCGTCACTTTATTATGTGAAATATATAAAAACTGCACATTGGCTGACATTTCCTCAACCATTGCTGAAAAACGTCGTACATTTGCCTCATCTAAAGGGGCATCCACTTCATCCAACAAGCAAAAAGGTGCTGGATTCAGATCAAAAATAGAAAAAACTAAAGCCACGGCGGTTAAAGCTTTTTCACCACCTGACAATAGATGAATAGAACTATTTCGTTTACCGGGTGGCTGGGCAATAATATTAACGCCGCTTTCCAATAAATCATCACCTGTTAATGATAAATAAGCTTTGCCACCACCAAATAACTTTGGAAACTTCTCTTGTAAGCCTGCGTTTATTTTATCAAAGGTTTCCTTAAATCGTTGCCTACTTTCATTATCAATCTTAGCAATAGCACTTTCTAAAATTTGCAAAGCCTCTAATAAATCACTATTTTGCTCATTAAGAAAATTCATACGCTCAGACTGCGCTTTGAATTCTTCTATTGCTGTTAAATTAATTGTTCCTAAGCGCTCAAGCTGACGCCCTAAATCATCGACTTTAATTTTCCAAGAAGGTTCATCTGCATGCTCAGGCATAGCTTGCATAATTGTTTGCGCATCCGCACCTAACTCTTGCAACTGCTCAGTTACCGTTTGTTGGCGCACCTGACTTTCCTGCTGCTCAAAGCGAATGCTATCCAGCAGCTCTTTTTTCTTTTCTATATGCAGCTGAACAGAAGAAAGCTGCTCTGCTGCCTCGGCAATATCAGCCTCTAAAATAACTTGCTGTGCACGCAGTTGCTCTAAATTTTTTTCCAATTCATCTTTATTTTGTTGTAAAACTTCCAGATCGTAGCGCTCATCATCCATGGGCTGCAAGGTCTGATGCAATTTCTTATCCAACTCAGTAATGCGCTCTTGAGACTGCTGTTGCTGTAATTGCAAGCGCTCTATTTGTTTTGTCGTTAAGGCATCAGAGGCTTTTAAGCTGGATATTTTTGCTTGCAGGCTGTGCACCTGCTGACGCATCTCATTTACCTGCCTGTCACTTTGTTCACTTTGTGTTTGTAAACTATGACGATCTTGTTCTAATTGCAATTTCGTTTCAGTCAGTGCTGCCATCGCTTCTTCCGCTTGCTCCTTAACCATCAAAGCTTCTGCTCTCGTCTCACTACTTTCTAACAGTTCACTATTAATATCAGCCAGTTCATTACTTACTTGCACTAAGCGTTGTTGTTGCTGTTCCGCACGAGCCGAGTATGCACTGAATTCTGCATTTTTCAAGGACAACTCATTGCTTACTTGCTTATCTTTATTTTGCAACACTTCCCGCTGCTTTTCAGCTTCTTTTAAAAAGTCTTCTGTAGTGACTAATTGCTCCTCCATAATAACGACGCGCGCTTGTAGTTCTACCTGCTCTTCTTTTAATAAACGTAATTGCTTTTCTCTTTGTAAAACACCGCTTTTAGCATCATGCTCGCGCACAATCTTAACCCACCCATACCCCATCCAAGCACCTTGCGGGGTAATAATAGATTCATAGGATTTTAATTTGCTAGCTAACTCCCTAGCCTGTTCTGTATTATCGGCACAATAAATCCCCGATAATAAGCCTTGTAAATTCCACGGCGTTTTAATTTTATCCAATAATCGCGGTAAGCCTTTACTTAACTCTTCAGTGTATTCGTGTGCCGTCTCAAACAACGTGACTGATTCATTGCTTAAAGTCGCAAGCTCATTAATCAGTTGATCGGCATTATCAATACACACCGCCTCTAAATAAGTCCCTAACACAGTTTCAACTGCACTCTCCCAGCCAGTATCAACGTCAATAAATTCAGCAAGACGCTGATTTTCAGCTAAAGCTACTCTATCCAGCCAATGCGTTAATTTTTGATTATCCTTACCCATTGCATGTTGCTGTAATAATTCCAGCGAAGTCACTTTACCTTTTACACTTTGTAATTCAGAGCGATTACCATGCAATATCTCGTGATATTGTTTAATAGACTGGCGTAACTCTTTAATCGATAAATGTACCGTATCTAAGTCAATTTGAACTTTCTCTCTTTGCTCCTCAATCAAATTAATCGCTTGATCCAAACTATCAATTTCAAGGTGCAAACCTTGCTCGCTTAATTCCTCTTGTTCACCCTGTAAGCGCTGTAAGCGACTTTGTAACTGAAAAGACTGATTCTCCACTTGAGCTACCAGCATACGTTTAACTTCCGCTTGCTCGCGGTAATTAGCATATTGATTCTGATAGGCTTCCCATTCTTGTTGCCAAGCTAGACGCTGCTCTTGGGCCGCCTGCTGAACGCCTAGTAGGCCCTCTTCCTTATCTTGAGCAATGAATAAGGACTCTTCCGCCACCAATAAAGATTCTTTTAGCGCACCTAACTGCAATAAATCATCATCTAAATTGTCTTTAAGCTGCTCTGCTTGATCTCGTAATCTCACTAACTCTCGCTCAGTCTCCTCATGCGATTGTTCATTATGTTTAATCACTTGATCCAAGCGACTTACCTCAGCCAGCAAAGCATAATATTCCGCTTGCTGCTGATCTAAAGTCTGTTGCTGTGCTTTATATCGTGTGCGTTTTTCCTCCAACGCTTGTTCTAGCGCCTTACGCTCCATAAATAACTGATTATGCGCGCTCGCAGCATCTTGTAGCTTACTATCCAGTTGTTGCGCCTTAACATGATACGTATTCCAACGCATCGCCAATAACTGCAACTTTAATTCACGCTCCTGCGCTTTTAAAGTGGTATATTTTTCTGCTTTTTCTGCTTGTTTTTTTAAATGATTTAATTGCTTTTCAACTTCATCACGTACATCATCTAAGCGTTCTAAATTCTCACGCGTATGGCGCATACGCATTTCGGTTTCATTACGTCGTTCTTTATATTTAGAAACACCCGCCGCCTCTTCTATATGTATCCGTAGCTCATCAGGTTTAGCTTCAACAACGCGTGAAATAGTGCCTTGCTCAATAATCGCATAACTGCGCGCCCCTAAGCCTGTGCCTAAAAATAAATCAGTAATATCTTTACGTCGGCATTTGGTACCATTAAATTGATAAATAGACTGGCCGTCACGGCTCACTAGGCGCTTAATAGCAATCGTTGTGTATTGGGCATATTCGCCACCCGCTTTACCTTCACTATTATCGAAAACTAACTCAACTGATGCTTTGTTGACTGGCTTTCTACTTGAAGAACCATTAAAAATAACATCCGTCATACTACCGCCGCGCAAATGCTTGGCTGAGCTTTCGCCCATCACCCAACGTACCGCATCAATAATATTAGATTTCCCACAACCATTAGGACCCACGATACTGATTAAATTCCCTTTAATAGGAATCGTTGTCGCATCAACAAATGATTTAAATCCTGCAAGTTTAATTTTTTCCAGCTTCATAACTGGTAAAATGTCCGGTTTAATAAAAAGTGACTATTATACTTTATGTATGCTTACTGTAGTTGACGAAATTTGCACGAAAAATGTATAAATTATACCGCCCCCAATCCTAAGCTAAAATATGCCTAAAGCCTTTTACACCTCTGACTTAGCGGTCGTATTAAAATACGATGGTAAAAATGCGCCTAAAGTCACGGCCAAAGGTGAGGGGGTTACAGCAGAACAGATTTTAGCTATCGCCGAAAAACACGGCATTCCTTTACAAACCGAACCTGAACTGGCAAGAATTTTAGCGCAAGTTCCTTTAGGCGACGAAATCCCTAAAGAGCTTTATACTGCTGTCGCTGAAGTCATCGCCTTTGCCTATTATTTAAGCGGAAAAACACCCAATCATGACCTTTAAAGAAAGCCTAACGACCCTGCCACAATATATATTGCCACACCACCCTTTATCCAGACTGATGAGGCAACTAACGCACAGTGAAAATAAAGTATGGAAAAACTTCTTTATTAAACAAATTGTCAATCATTATGGCGTTAATATGTCAGAAGCAATTGATTCTGATATTAACGCTTACCCAAGCTTCAACCATTTTTTTACCCGCGCACTAAAGCCTGGCGCAAGAACGATTGCTAATAATGCCGGTGATATAGCCAGCCCAGCTGATGGATCAGTTAGCCAAGCAGGCAATATTACTAATGGCAACATTATCCAAGCTAAAGGCAAAAGCTACACTGCAATTGATTTATTAGGGGGTGATGAACAACGCGCTGCACCTTTTAAAAATGGTAAATTTACTACCATTTACTTATCACCTAAAGATTATCATCGCTTACACATGCCTTTAGACGGAATATTAAGAGAAATGATTCATGTACCAGGGCGCTTATTCAGTGTTAATGCAGCAACAGCGAATTCAGTACCCCGCTTATTTGCCCGAAATGAACGGGTCGTCGCTATTTTTGATACCGAAATTGGGCCGATGGCTTTAGTTTTAGTAGGTGCAATCTTTGTAGCGAGCATTGAAACCGTTTGGCATGGTGAAGTCACGCCACCAACGGCTGAAAGTATTCAAACTTGGCAGTATAAAGACAATCCACCGCAATTAAAAAGAGGCGAAGAACTCGGCCGGTTTAATATGGGCTCAACGATTATTGCCCTATTTGGTGAAAACACAATGAACTGGAAAGATACGTTGGTTGCTGGCAAAAAAGTACAGCTGGGCGAAAAAATAGGCAGTAATTTATAATGTTTTATGTATACTTATCCCCCCTGAAACACTGAAAATTTGAGAAGTTACACATTAGGGGGTGTTGCCGTACCACTCCATTTACTTTAAAGGCGGAATTTTGTCAGTCATTACCCAGGGTAAATGACTGCCGATGAAAATCAGGGAAACTCTCATGATCATAATAGCACTTCCACTTAAACCTACTTTACCAAAATGGGCACAGCACTTAACAGTTTTTGTGTGTACGGGTGTTGAGCCTGGCTTAATATTTGCTCTACACTGCCCTGCTCAACAATTTTCCCCTGATACATAACAGCAACCTCATCGGCTATTTCAGCGACAACCGCGAGATCATGTGTAATAAACAAATAACTGATATTTTGTGTTTTTTGTAAAGACTTTAATAACTCAATAATTTGCTTTTGTACCGAGACATCTAGCGCAGAAGTTGGCTCATCACAGACAATTAATTTAGGCTTAACGGCTAAAGCCCGAGCAATGCATATTCTCTGTCTTTGACCTCCTGAAAATTCATGCGGAAAACGGTACAAAGCTGTTGCATCTAGCCCTACTTGATTTAATATTTCTGTCACCTGCCTAACTATCTCCTCCTTATTTGTCGTTGGATGCAAAGTACGTATACCTTCAGCAACAATATCTAATATAAACATACGTGGATTCATTGCTGAAAAAGGGTCTTGAAAGATAATTTGCATCGCAGCCCGCTGCACTCGCAACTGTTCTCGTGATAGCGTAGCTAAGTCAACGCCGTGAAAATCTACGCGCCCTGAAGTACTAGGAATTAAACTTAACAAGCCCTTTCCCAGTGTTGTTTTACCACAACCAGATTCACCTACTAATGCCAGTGTTTTACCTTCATCTAAAGTAAAACTGACACCATCAACGGCTTTAACATAATCCACTACACGCTTAAGTAGTCCTTTTCTAATTGGATAATGTACCTTAAAATCAGTTAATTTCAAAAGAGCGACAGACTCAGGCTTTTGCTGTTCTGCTTGATAATTTATATTAGGTAAAGCTTGTAACAATTTTTGCGTGTATATATGCTGAGGACGACCGAAAATCGCCTTATTATTCGCTATTTCAACTATATTTCCCGACTGCATAACAGCCACTCGGTCAGCCATATTAGAAACCAAGGCCAAATCGTGACTAATAAGCCATAAAGCCATGCCATTTTGTTGTTGTATGCTTTTTAATAAGTCTAATATTTGCGCTTGAATCGTAACATCTAAGGCTGTAGTTGGCTCATCGGCAATTAATAAATCCGGCTCACCGGCTAAGGCAATAGCAATCATTACTCGTTGACGCTGACCACCCGATAATTGATGCGGATATTCATTCATACGGCGCTGCGCATTAGGAATTCCAACTTGTTTCAATAAAATCAAGACTTTTTCAGTACGTTGTTCTTTATCCATTGAAAAATGCAACTGTATGGTTTCCGCGATTTGCTGGCCAATCGTCATAACCGGATTCAGGGAGCTCATAGGGTCTTGAAAAATCATAGCAACACGTTGCCCACGCACCTGACACAGTTCAGATTCTGGCGTGCGTAAAATATCAATATCAGCCAACTGTATCGTATCAGCCTGTAAATAAGCCTGTGTTGGATGTAAGCGTAAAACGGATAAAGCTGCTAAAGATTTTCCTGAGCCTGACTCGCCAACTAAAGCAAAGGTTTCACCTTTATTAATTTGAAAACTGATACCATTAATAACCGGCTGACCGGCAAAACTCAGATGTAAATTTTCTACCGTTAATAAAGTCTCAGTCATGATTCAGCTCGTCTAGGATCAAAAGCATCGCGTACCGTATCTGCAAACAAATTAGCGGCTAACACCAAGCTAAACATAAATACAAAAGAAGCCGCTAATGACCACCAAACAATAGGCTCTCTAGCCATTTCTAAGCGCGCGCCATTAATCATATTACCCCAACTATAAGTGGTCGGATCTACTCCAATATTCACATAAGAAAGTACCGCTTCAGCCAATACTAAGGAGCTAAAATCCAACACCACAGAAATCAATACAATATGCATGACATTAGGCAAAATATGCCGATATAAAATAAGATAACGGGGCACACCTAGAGCTTGAGCAGCTTGCACATATTCCATTTCGCGTAATTTCAACGTTTCCGCACGTAATAACCGGCATAAGCCCGTCCAACTGGTAACCCCTAAAATCAAACAAAGAAATAATAAGCGCATATCTGCACGCGCCACTAAACTAGTAAATTCCTCCTGATGATTAGCCATATAGACTTGTACCATTAAAATAGAGGCCGCAATTAACAACACTCCTGGAATAGAGTTTAAGGTCGTATAAATATACTGAATAACATCATCTACCCAGCCACGAAAAAATCCCGCTAAAATACCGAAGATAATCGCCATCGGCAACATAATTAATGTGGTTAATGAACCTATAACCAGCCCTGTACGAATACTTTTAATCGCCTGATACAAAACATCTTCTCCGACCTTATCAGTACCTAGCACATGGTAATAAGAAGATAAATCGACTAACATATAGCTGATTGTATTGATAAAAAAGAGCGTCGCAAAAACCGTATTTACCGCTTTATTGCTAAAAAATGCTAGCTTTTTTAAATAATGGTAAACGCAAAAAATAAGTAGTGTAATACCCGCACCTTTGCAAAATCCTAGTATTGCTTTACTCAGGATATCACTCATTTTTTCTGCCGCAACATTGCTTAAATGACTCGCTCCATACTTTAATCTTGGGTAACTCCAAGAGCGCGTTTGGCTCTTGGTCATGATTAATTCTTTACTATATAAATAGGCTGAAAATGGTGCAGAATAACTTTTCTCTTGAGTTAATCGTAATGGGTTCGCCCAATAATCTAAGACGCTAATAATTTCATTTTGTTTGCTATCACTCGGCTTGAAATGCACGGAATCCAATAGGCCAATAAACATAAAGCACAGTAGAACAACCAAAGAAACCATCGCGGTTCGACTATGAGTTACTTTTTTCCACGGGCGAATAAATTGTTCTTTTTTGCGCAAGCTAAAAACGGTGAGAATAAGCACCAAAATTAAAAAAAATATCAGTGCATCGGTCCATAAAATAATCATATTTATGTGATCAGTATTAATTATCAGTTAGAGTTCTTTAATTATATAATTTTTAAAATAAATTAAATCAATTGGCTGCATTTCAAAACTAAGCGAACCCTTTTTATGTTTGGTTTGGAGGGATAGTATCTGCATAACTTACCGCCATATTCTTCTGCTACTAGTTCAACCCCTCTCTTGTCGGTGAGGCTTAGGTGAAAAAATAAAATTTTGCATTTCATTCCTGACAAAATTAAATTATATCAGCTATTTTCATGATTTTAATTCCAAAAATATCGTCAAAATTAAACAGATATTTATGATCATATCTTTTTTATACTCACCATCACTTATTTTTCTTGATAATAAAGTTTTACTTAAATTGGACGATGTACTAAGTTAAGTAAACAAATTTAGTTAAGTGGAGAGTCAAATGCCGAATGACGCAAAAAATATTAACACAACAAGTATTGAAGACTTAGTTAATTCAAGCCTTGATATCGCAGCCGAAGAGGTATTAATGGAATCTTCTGCAGTACCAGAAAACATTAAAGAAACACCTGAGTCAGAACTTTCTGATGAGCCTATTTTAGAAAATCCTTCTTCAGATATATTAGATAGTGAACTAGAACTAGAGGTCGAACCTGATATACAGAAAGAAGTATTAGTAGAAGTTATTACTACCAAAGAAAAAGAACTTGAACCACATACTGAATCTATTATAGAGCCTGAAGAGCAAGTTAACATCGCTGAGCTAGAAAAATCAGAATTCAATACCCAAGAAGCAAAAATTTCAGAGTTAAGTGACAACATAGAACCGAAAGAGACTGACCTAAACAGTATCTCCATAGACACAACAGGCCAAAATACTCAAGCTGATGAGTTAGCAAAGCTTGAGTCTATTGAAACGTTGGAAAGTGAAGTCTCTGAGCTTGAATCTGAAATTCAACTGCAAATGGATAAGCTAGTCATTAAATCTGACCATTTAAAGGCCAATATTCAAAGCGAACTCAAACGAGTTAGCGCAGACAACGAACAATTACAACAGCAGATAACGACACTTACACAACAATTATCTGAAGCGGAAGAAAAAATACAATCCTTAGCCGAAGTTCAGGATAGACAACAAGCCACAATCCAGAAGCTTATTAAGATATTAAAAGGCGTTAATACTAAAATAATGCATTTGTATGATGAAAAATAGCGATAAGCAGCCTATTTAAAAAATAGATATTCATCAAAGCGTCTGAACTCAAAGTAAATAATATCAGTACTCTTAACCTAATTGATTGGATCAATAATCCATACGTCGTAAACGCTGAATGATTGTTGGTGAAAGTATTGTTATAGTGCACAAGTGATTTCGTCCCTTACCTTCTTATATCTAAACGGGTTAATATGCACAATAAAATAATTAATTATTTCCGTGTCGGCCTATGGCAAAGTCAAAAGGAAGAAAAAAATTCTGGTATTAAAAAAATTGCGCTACGCTATTTAAAAATTTTCACTTTATCAGCCAATGGTTTTATTAAGGATCATGGCAGTTTAAGGGCTTCTGCACTCACTCTCTATACTTTGCTATCCATCGTGCCAGTTATCGCCATGTGTTTCGGTGTCGCAAAAGGGTTTGGCTTTGAAAAGACTTTAGAACAACAATTACTTGAGCAAGTCCCTGATCAAGACACAATGATCTTACAGTTAATTGCAATGGCGAGAAATATGCTTGATTCAACTAAAGGTGGGTTAGTGGCTGGCTTCGGGGTTGTGCTCTTATTTTGGACCGTCATTAAAGTGATTAGCAATATAGAAGAATCATTTAATCATATCTGGAATGTACAAAAACCTCGCACTTTGGGGCGTAAGCTTAGCGACTATCTATCGCTGATGTTACTAGCCCCAGTATTAATAATAGCCGCGAGTAGTATTAGTGTCTTTGTTCAGACCCAACTCACTTCCTTAATTAATGAATTTGCTTTACCAGGTACTATTATTGCCTTGCATATCCTCAGTTACTTACCGATGCTCATTTTATGGTTATTATTTAGTTTTTTATTTATGTTTATGCCCAATACTCGGGTGGACTATAGTTCGGGGATTTTTGCGGGAATTTTTGCGGGGACTGTTTTCTATATACTTCAGTCCCTTTATGTTTCCTTACAAATTGAAGTTAGCAGTTATAACGCAATATATGGAAGTTTCGCAGCACTACCCTTATTTCTTATATGGTTACAAATTACATGGATGATTGTTTTATTTGGCTCAGAATTATCCTTTTTCCATCAAAATATTGCGCTTTATCAATTTAACCAGAAATTTAAAAACTTGAATTTCAATTCTAAAAATCAGCTTGCGCTACATATCATGCACGCAATTATAGAGCGATTTAACAAACCGACTAAACTGCCCTATTCTGCTGAAGATATTAGCCGGCACTTACAACTCCCTATTTCTATCTCTAAAAGCTTATTAACTGAACTAAGTAACTGTAAGCTACTCTCTAAAGTATATTATGAAGATAACCCTGAACCTCACTATCAGCCTGCTTATAGTATTAGCTTACTCAGTGATGAAACAATTACCAAAGCTTTAAAAAATAACGGTGAAAGTTATACAATAACGATGAACCAAGCCTAACTTAAATTATTACGGGATAAAAAAATCAAAGTTTTACTTGTTTACAAGAACAACACAAAATATATCAATATAAGCTGTTTTAAAACTTATCTTGCATAACAGACTTTCTTAATGCCTCTATTTTTTCACTGTAGTCTTTATATTCATTTGAATTACTTGGCGAATAATTCAAATTCTTAAATAAGCCAGTCAGTTTGGTGAAATAATCACGTATCGCCTCTTTATCAATAAAATGGTAATCCGTGAATACTAACTTAACAATGGTATTTAAACTTTCCTGTTGCCTTTTCAAGGGAACGGATAAATCGACCGGATCAAACGCATCTTGTTGTAGGTAAGCCATATCTAAAAACAAGGCTTGTTGAAAAATAATATAATCTTCATTAGTGACACCTTCTTCACCTGTCACCTGAATCATTTGCGATATTTCATCGCCTTTGCGTAACAACTTTAGTAATTGCTGTACATTATCTACCCATGACTGCGATAAATTCTCCGTAAACCACGGCTGTAACTGCTCTAAATAACGAGACCATGATAATAGTGGGTCAACGGCAGGGTAAAAACGTTTATAAGCACGCGCTGCACTCAACCCTAAAAATGTCTTTACTGTGCCTAGTGTTGCTTGTGTGACGGGTTCTTCAAAGTTTCCACCCGCAGGCGATACTGTACCAATCAAAGTTAAGGTCCCCTCACTTTGGTCGGCTGTTCTAATCACACCAGCACGCTCATAAATGCCTTTTATTGAAGAGACTAAATAAGCTGGAAAGGCCTCTTCACCTGGAATTTCTTCTAATCGACCTGAGGTTTCACGCATCGCCTGCGCCCAACGTGATGTTGAGTCAGCAATAAGTAACACATTCAACCCCATTTGACGGTAGTATTCGCCTAGGGTAATCCCTGTATAAATGGATGCTTCACGCGCAGCAACAGGCATAGATGAAGTATTGCAAATAATAATCGTTCTATCCATTAACGTATCACCCTTGGCATCTTTTAGCTTAGGGAATTCGGTAATCGTTTCTACGACTTCTCCAGCACGCTCACCACAGGCAACCACAATGACGATATCGACATCTGAATTACGTGAAATTAAATTTTGTAATACGGTTTTCCCTGCACCAAAAGGCCCAGGAATACAGCCCATGCCTCCCTTGGCAATAGGAAAAAAGCTATCAATAAGGCGTAAGTGCGTGACTAACGGTTCATGAGGGTAGATACGTTTAGCAATATTTTGCTTTAATAACATCTTTGGCAGGGCTTTACGTACTGGCCAACGCTGTTTCAATGTCAGTTTTCTTTCTTCCCCTGAAGCCAGTTTTATGCTTGCTACCGGCTCATCAACAGTCACACTACCTTCCTGAATCCAGGTAACAGTAACCTCTTCCTGAATATCAAAAGGCACCATTATTTTATGCGTATACCCTCTTTCTGGTACGGTACCAATCACTGAACTCGCACGTAATACAGTCCCTACTTGCACGATAGGTGTAAAAGCCCATTTGGTTTTATTGTCTAAGGCTGAAAATTCGACACCTCTAGGCAAAAAATAACCAAACTCATCTGCTAATTTATCCAGTGGGTTTTGTAGACCGTCATAAACCTGACCTAATAATCCTGGCCCTAGTTCGACTGAAAGCATTTCCGCACTTTGCTCAACTAGATCACCAATAGCAACGCCCGCGGTACTTTCATAAACCTGCGCATCAGCAACTGAACCATTAATACGTAAAATCTCTGCTTTTAATCGCTCCTGATGCTTTACCTCACTATTTGTAGGTAAAATATACACGACTTCATTTTTAGTTAAAGGCTGTTTACTTTCAGGTAATGTTTCTATTGATACCAAGCTATCTTGGACAGAGACAACCCTTGCACTTGCGTTAGTTATGTTCTTCATTTAACTCTCAAAACCTCTAATCAATTAGGCTGTTTGTAAAAAATCGCCTAAGCCGCGATTGACTAATGCTTCAAATTGAAGCATTGCCATTTGCTCGTCACACTGACTCCATCTATTGACTATATCCCAGCGTAATACATAAAGTACAACCGCCTCAAAATCAAAATAATGGGTTTGGCCTATCTGTTCATAATGCTGCCAGCTCAGATTTAACAATAGTTTTTCCAGCTCCACACTTTCATTTTTAACAAATAAATCTTGTGCTTTAGCGACCCAAGGAAAACGGTGACTTAAACCAAAATCATCTAACTGCCAGTTATTACGAATCAGAGGCAGAACTTGACCATAACCCCAGTGCTCTTGTTTAGTTGGCGGTGGGCGATTTAATTTGCGTCTTCTAATTGCTGTGACAATAATACGTAACTCTAAGCGCCAAATAATAGCTTCTTGCAATAAGGGGTTATGAATAGATTTAATAACCCGTTCTGCTTCAATAGCAATCTCGGCATCACTCATCGCTTCTTGCATTTTTGCCCAGTGTAAAATACTTTCTATGGCGGCTAATTGTTGACTATCCTGCTCAGAGAGTAATTTTAACTGACGTTCCAGGCGCAACCGCGTCACTGGCTTATATTTAACATCCCACAAAGACATAGGATGCGGTGGCAAACTTGCCATTAACATCGTATAAGCCGTTTTTTGTGTCACTTGACAATACCTTGTAAAAGCGTTCTAAATCTAGGCTGCAAATGCTCAAGTAATAAGGCAGAAATCATTTCATCGGTAAAATCAATGACCATATCATCTGCCTCTAAACGCACGGATAAGCCTTTAGCAATATCTTCAGAAACTTGTATCGATACACCTTTGCGCAGCATATCAGCTGCAATAGAAGCCGTATAATGAGTTAAAGTGCCGACCTTCATTTCTTCAGGATTATTTTTTAATTCATCGACACCAACAGGGCTATTAGGTAAGAAAATACTGATATTTTCTTGTGAGTCTAAATCTAATTGTTCACGAACTTTACTTGCTATTTGTAAAATAAGGCGCTCCAAAAAAGCATCTTGTTCCATTTTTTGCCCAACAACCCGCTTTACTTCTTTGCTAAAGCTACCCAATAACGTGTCACGTAATTTCAATAAAGCATCTCTCGTTGCTAATTTTAAAGCATCCTCACCTGACATACGTAAAGCATCACTTTGTTTTTTAGCTTCAACAATTAATTGTTGCGCCTCTAACTTAGCCTCTTCAATAATCCATTCAGCACGTTTCTGAGCATCTAAAACAATATTTTCCGCCCGTTCTTGCCCCGCAGACACACCTTGCTCACGCAATCGCTCAATTAAACTTTCAACACCTGATGAGGTGACTTCTGTATTTTGTTCACTCATACCAGATTATCCTTACGCTACCGTCTGAGGAAGGCTACCACTAAGCACTAAAGCAAAAATAAAGGTAAAAACCGAAAAACCTTCTACAATCGCTGCTGGCGCCACCGATAAACCGAAAATCTCAGGCTTTGCTTTAGAAGCATGTATTGCAGATGCGCAGCATTGTCCTTGATAAATAGCACTGAACAATAGTGAAACTCCAGATAAAATGCCAATAGCAAACAAACCGGGGGCAACTTCAACAGTAACAGTTCTTTGCAGGGTAAACATCAATACAATACCGAAAATAACCTGTGATGAAGGCATTGCCGACAAGCCTAAATACTTACCATAGCCACTATCGGTATCTAACATAGCACCGATGGCTGCCTGACCAGCAACCGCGCAACCAATGACACTGCCTATCGCCGCTAAAGCCATGGGGGCAAATAAGCCTATCCAACCTAATATAATAATAAAATCATTCATTAATAACCCTCTTTTTTAGAAAACGCCTTAAACGGATAACCTTCATCAGAGACACTCCAGTTATAAAATTCAATAAAATTTAAACGCAAACCATGCACGACACCGCTCATAATGCCTAAAATAATATTTAACGCATGTCCCATCAATAAAACAAGAATGCTAAATAATAGCCCCGTTCCCGGCATCGCATGATAAACCTGCACAGCCAACTGATTAAAGGTAATCGCTAAAGAGGCACTCGCCAGCCCTAAAGCAAATAGCCGCATATAACTTAAAACATCACCAAATATTTTGGTAATACCTGTTAAACTTTTCAAGCCATCAAATAAGCGTAACACTAAATCCAATGGTTTCTGTATTTTTCGATCACTGGTAAATAATATTAAACAGCATCCCGCTATGACGAAAAGCCCATAAGCTACTTGCTTTAAAATAATTTGCTCACTAGATTGTGCTAACCAAAGCATAAAACCAGCCACAACAAATAACGCCCAGCCTAATGCCGACAAACTTCTTGTACTGTGTCTAAGTTGATATGCTTTTACCAGGTTTGATAAAGCAATATGTAGCACACCCACAAAAATAGAAATACGCATCATCGTAGCAGAATCATTCATATCTAAGATATGTAACCTTCCTGCCAATTGTTCAGGTGCTGGAGTAAAACCAAAATAACTGCCCACCATCACACCCCACACGGCAGAAGAAACTAAAGTAATTAATAGTAACATTCTAAACCGAATACCCTGAGTGGTACGCCCCATACGTTGCCATTTCAGCGCTAGAATTCCCATAAATAATGCAGCATAACCTGCATCAGATAGAATCATGGCAAAAAATAAAGCAAAGGAAAAGAACACGATGATCGAAGGGTCCCAACTATAATAATTTGGTATTTGATAGAATTTCACCACCTCTTCGCCGCCAGCAAAGGTCGTCGTATTTTTTAACAAGGTTGGCGGCTGCTCAACCCCATCAGGATCTTCAATTAACATGGCTAATTGATGAGCTTGAGAAAATTTTTCAACTCGTGGTATATCTTCTACAGCAACCCAAGATTGGACAACAAAAACATCTGGCTCATCACGGGTTAATAAATGGGCGTTATCTAAATCTGACTGATTCTTATAAGCAGCCAAATTAAGCATAATTAATGACATCCAACGCGTTAAATATTCACGTTTAGCATAGGCATCTTCTATTGCTAATTCTGTGTTATCTAATTTTTTATGCAATTGAGATAAAGATAAACTCCCCACATGTGTTCTAGGCACAGGCATCGCTTTACTTGCTGGTTCATCTTTAGCAATCACAACCACATAGGCATCCGTATTTGTTTGGTTAACCATTTGCCAAACTTGATCCGATTGATGTACAAGTTTCATTAAACGTCTTGGTACAATATAAAACCAAAGTTTATAGTCTTGCAGTTGTCCATCAGCCGCTAATGTAAAGTCACCCCATAAAGAGACCTCTTTAATTCGTTGCTGCAAAAATTCACGTTGATCCAACAAATCAAGTAAATGATTTTTTAGTTCTAAAACCTCTTGAACAACGCTTGCAAACTCAAAACTCTCTGAGTGCCTCACTTGATGGCGCTTTTTAGAGCATTGCTGCAAATACTTTAAAGCGGTTAATGCATCTTCAATATTATGCACAGGGGTAGCATTATCAAGTTTTTTCCCCTTACCCGCCAAGGGAATAAGGTGCGTTCCACCTAAACTTTGCAACTCATCTAAAACCCATGTTTTATCCATAATTAGCCCGCAGAGAGTAATCTTTTTAAGCGTTACAATGGCCATTAACCTGCCTCTCTAAGACGTTTTTGTTTAGTACTTTTAGCACGCACAACCCCTGCCGTATCCATATCTGATAAATAAATACGAATTTTACGAATATCCTGTTGGGCTTGTGGTATCAGCACTTTATCGAATAAATTAACCCGTTGTGTTACCTTTTTCAGCGCTTGGCCTAAAATATCAACGCGTTGCATATCAATTTTCTGGCGAATTTTTAACTCCATCATAACTTTTAACTGAATAACCAATTGGTCTACCCAATGTGGTTCAGTAAAAAGTGAGTACGGCCGTACATCGACTACCATTTCATCCAATATCGGCACATGTACCCCGACCACATTTTCTTCACCTATAACAACTTGCGCCAACTTAACCAAGTCTGTGACATGAATTGTTTTATCCGCTAACATTGGCAGCATGGCTGCTGTTTGCTTATAACATTGCTCTATTTCTACTTCTGTCTGCCGTAAGCGTAACTGGGCTTTCTTACGTTCAGCTGCTAATTGTTGGCGCTTTAAATCTAAAGAAGGCAAAAACTTTTTATAACGCTTAAGTTTTGCGCCTATTTTGCTTAAAGATGCCTTACTGTACGCTAACCTAGCCATTTGAATTCATTATTTTCGGAAAGTATTTATCAACTAAGGCTTGTTTCATTAACAATTCGCTTTCATCAAAGCATTCAGCTAAAGTTTGCCAACATAAATCCAAAGCTTCTTCCAGAGGAATAGAGACATCAAGGCGCATAAATCGCTCCCTAAACAAGCTGCCAAATTTAATTTGCTTCTCATCAAATACGGATAAATCAAACGCCATCGCTTGTTTTTGTTCTGCTTCCACCGCACCCGAATAAAAACGAATCATAGTATTCATAATTTGTGCATGATCCTCACGAGTACTTGAGCCAATCACATGTTGTTTTAACCGAGATAAAGAACCAAAAGGGTCCAGCATATGATCATGCAAATAAAACTGCCCTTCAGTAATATAACCGGTATTATCAGGGACTGGGTGTGTTACATCATCGCCAGGCATAGTTGTGACAGACAGTATAGTGACCGAACCAGCGCCATTATAATCACAAGCTTTTTCATAACGGCGTGCCAATTGCGAGTACAAATCGCCCATATAACCTCGGTTAGCAGGAACGCGCTCCATAGAAATCCCCACTTCTTTCATCGCATCAGCATAAGCGGTCATATCAGTCGCTAAAACTAAAACACGCTTGCCCTCTTCTACAGCAAAACGCTCAGCAACAGCCAAAGCCATATCTAACACGAGTAATCGTTCAACAATTGGGTCTGATGCGAGATTACAGAACATAACCGTACGCGCAAACACACCGGCTTCTTCAAACTGGGTCTGAAAATAATGAAAATCATCAAAGATCAATCCTAGCCCCGCAAAAACCACAATATCGGCATCAGCCTGAATGCCAATACGCGCCAAAAAAGCATTATAAGGTTCACCCGATACAGAAAAAATAGGGATTTTCTGACTCTCAACCAAACAATTGAAAACATCAATCATCGGTACATTCGTACGAATCATTTTAGAAGCAAGAATGCGTTTGACTGGATTAACAGAAGGGCCATCAATACTAACTTTTGGGTCATGTTCTAATTTGGAACCACCATCCATCGGCTCGCCCATACTATTAAATATTCGGCCTAAAATATCAGCTGAATAAGTAACCTTCATGGCCGTTCCTAAAAAACGAATCGAGGCTGTATTAGACACTCCCTGTGTGCCAGAAAATACTTGTAAAGCAATTTCATTCCGGTTAATTTTAATGACCTGAGCAATCGAAGTACTAAATTCATCTTCGACTATCGCTAAATCACCAAACCGAGTTACCGCACCACTGCTTGCTTCCTTCTGCGCAACACTGACAGTAATAATATTGCCAACGATGGAAAGGATATTATGATGCCTGACCATTTGTTGAATCATGCGGAACTCCAAAGTTATTAATAATGCAAGTCATATTACCACGTAATCATACTCTGGCAATATGACAAGTATATTCAAATAACTGAAGTATCAAGCTTTATTTATTTAAATAAATTAGCTAAAGCTAATTGGCCTCGTATCGCCCCAGCAGAAACGACCTTATCTCGGCCACTATTTTTTGCCTGATATAAAGCTTCATCAGCCTGGTGTATCAAATCAGCGCCTATTTCAGCCGAGCTTAAATGAGATCGCTTAGATGGTCTATACGTTGCACTACCAATAGAAATTGTCACCGAAATAGTTTTATTCTGTGCTTCTATAGCCAGTGCTTTGATTTTTTTTCTAATTCTTTCAGCAATATCTACCGCTATCGCTTCATCAATATTGGCTAATAAGGCAATAAATTCTTCACCGCCATAACGTGCTAAGACATCATTATTGCGTAACTGCTCACGTATTATATTAGCAACAGCGACTAAAACTTGATCCCCTACTTGATGCCCGTAATTATCATTGACCTTCTTAAAAAAATCTACATCTAAAAAGAAACAGGATAATGGCTCAGAACTACGCTGGACACGGTCGATTTCTTCACCTAATCGTTGCTCAAGAAAACGTCGATTATTGACGCCGGTTAAGGTGTCAATCAAGCTAGTGCGTTTCATCATTTCATAATTCAAATGATTTTCCAGACAAACACTAACGACGGATGTCATATGTTCAATAAAGTCTGTTGCCATCGTATCTGAAAAACGCTCAGCAGTTAAACTCCCCATACTTAATGCCCCCAAGCATTGACCACGACGTACCAAGGGAATAATGGCTACACTTGCGGGATGTTCAGTTGCAGCAAAAAAACTAGCACATTTAGGACTTTTAAACCTGCCCAAATAAGGACTATTCGTGCCTCCAAAAGTCCCTTGTAAATCTTCATTATCATCCAAAAAAATAAGTTGTGGATTTTCCTTTAATGCAAAACCATCTTCTTGTAAAAACTTTTTTAGTTCATCCTTTGCATCTACTAAACAAAAACCAATATAATCGAGGTCAAAAAAATCTTGAGCATTTAAAACGTACTCAACCATTTCTGCTAAAGAATTAAGGTCAAGCAATCCTCTTTCAAACATTTGAAAACGTCGTAGCGTGGTACTATTAAAATGCACACGATCTAACATGCCATCCAAATGACTCTGTAAGACCAGCAAATCGGTTGTTAAGTCTTCTTCCAAGGTATTTTCTCAACAATTAAAATCAATAGGTCTAAGGTTAGCAGTTTCTGAAAAGAAAACGCAACTATTTATCAAATGAATCAACCCATCACTCAAAAAATATCTGCACTGCGCCAAGAAATCAAGAAACATAATTATAATTACTACACCTTAGATGCGCCAACTATCACAGATGCCGAATATGACCGAAAAATTAAAATATTGCGTGAATTAGAGGAAAAATACCCTGAATATGCCACGCCTGACTCACCCAGCCTATCGGTCGGTGGCCCTGTACTCGATAATTTCAATAAAGTAACTCATAAGTTACCTATGCTGTCCTTAGGCAATGTTTACTCAAAAGAAGAGTTAGTAGAATTCGTTGAGCGCATTCAAAAACAACTAAAAAATACCCAACCACTCTCTTTTTGCGTAGAGCCCAAACTCGATGGACTCGCTATTAGCCTTTTATATGAGCACGGTAAACTAGTTCAAGCAGCCACTCGTGGTGATGGTACGATAGGCGAAGATGTTACCTATAACGTTAAAACCATAAAAAATATTCCACATACATTGAAAGGCAACAGTATTCCTAGGCGTTTAGAAGTGCGTGGCGAAGTCGTCATGCCAATTGCTGAATTTCATGCCTTTAATCAACACGCTATAGCGCAGCAAGAAAAAACCTTTGTTAATCCACGCAATGCAGCAGCAGGCAGTTTACGCCAGCTTGACTCCAATATCACAGCACAAAGACCCCTAGCTTTTTATAGTTATGGCCTGGGTATTATAGAAAATGGTTCCTTAGCCAATAGCCATTATCAACGCTTACAACAACTTAAAGCTTGGGGCTTACCATTAACTAAAGAGATTACGCTTGAAACCGGCGCGCAAGGTTGCTTTGAAGCTTATACTCGGCTGTTACAAAAACGTCCAACATTACCCTATGAAATTGATGGAATTGTCTATAAAGTTGATGATATTACATTGCAAGAACAACTGGGGTTTATTGCCCGCTCACCACGATGGGCGACTGCGCATAAATTTCCAGCGCAAGAAGAACAAACTCGTTTACTCGACGTAGAATTTCAAGTAGGTAGAACCGGTGCCATTACTCCCGTTGCTATTTTACAGCCTGTATTTGTTGGCGGTGTTACCGTCAGTCGCGCCAGCCTGCATAACGCCGATGAAATAAAACGCTTAAATATCAAAATTGGCGACACAGTGATTATCAGGCGAGCAGCTGATGTCATCCCTCAAATTATCAGAGCCTTACCCAGCACATTCGGCGAGCAAAGCCGAGAAATCATATTCCCCACAGCCTGCCCTGTCTGCGGTTCAGAAATAGAACGTATTAAAGATGAGGCTATCGCGCGCTGTACTGGTGGTCTATATTGCGCCGCACAACGCAAAGAAGCGATAAAATATTTTGCTTCACGTAAGGCTATGAATATTGACGGTCTCGGTGAAAAGATAGTTGAGCAATTAGTTGATGAAAACTTAATTCATACGCCTGCTGACTTATTTCATTTAACAGCGGAACAATTAATTCCTTTAGAGCGTATGGCAGAAAAAAAAGCTAACAAGCTAATTGCTGCTATTAGTCAGTGTAAAAGCACCACTTTTCCCAAGTTTTTACTGGCTCTTGGTATCCGTGAAGTTGGCGAAGCAACCGCTAGAAATCTTGCCAACTATTTTTTAACTCTCGAAGCTTTGCAACAAGCCAGCATAGAGGATTTACTTAAAGTTGATGAAATTGGAGATATTGTCGCGCAACATATCGTTACATTTTTCCGTCAAAAACATAACCAAGAAGTCATACAAGCCCTCTTAGATACTGGCATACACTGGCCGGAAATAAAAACCAAAGAACACCAAGCTCAGCCTCTCGAAGGGAAAACCTTTGTCCTAACCGGTACGTTAACACAAATGAGCAGAAACGAAGCCAAACAAGACTTACAAGCTCTTGGTGCAAAAGTATCTGGCAGTGTTTCTAAAAACACATCTTATGTCGTCGCAGGCGAAGCAGCAGGATCAAAATTAACCAAGGCTCAGGAGCTGGGCATTACTATTTTGGATGAAACGGAAATGCTCAGTTTATTAGGCTCACTGTAACTATCGTGACCAAGTAAAACAAGACACTTTCTTAGGCCTACGTCTCTATTCATGTCCATTCCCTTAACTAATTTCCTACAGGTGCTGCATAAGCATCTGCAACCAACTCTGACACGTTGCTTCCCGTTAATGCGTGCAAAAATGCAACTAATTCACCCATCTCTGTCTCAGTTAAACTTAACGGTTTAATAAGAGGGTCTAAAGTCTCATTATCCACACCACCTTGATTATAAAACTGAATCACTTCCTCTAAACTTGATAAGGAACCGTTATGCATATACGGCGCGGTTAAAGCGATGTTTCTTAAGCTGGGGGTTTTATATTTCCACCTGTCCTGTGGATCTTGAGTGATTTCGTAACGTCCTAAATCGTTTGCTTTAGTTTCGCTAATAACCGATAAATCCTGACTGTCTACCTCTATAAAAACACCGGGAGCAACTTGTACTGTTTGTTTTTCCGGTTCTTTATGCATCGATTCACGATAGCCAATTCCGGTATTATGTAACTGATTATCGGTAAATAATGCAAAACCTTTATCCAAGGTATGACAATGACTACAGCCCGCTTTACCCGTAAAAACCTGATAGCCCTGCTTGACTGCATCACTAACCGCATCGCTTTTCTTAGCAAAAAACCACTGATCAAAAGCGGAATTTGCTGAATTCAAACTGCGCTCATAACTAGCGATAGCCTGACCGATATTTAACATATCAGGCTCTTTAGCAAAGCTTTTTTCAAACAAGCCCTCATAGTCAGCTAATGATTTTATTTTATCAACCACATAGCCAATAGAAGGATTAGCCATTTCATTATGTGCTAATAGAGGCGCCCAAACTTGTTGCTCCAGACTATTTTCACGACCATCATGAAAAAGCATCGTGGCATAAGCGATATTATAAATTGTTGGACTATTGCGCCGAACGCTACGCCCTTCTATACCAACGGCTGTTGCCATTTCATTACTACTAAAACCCTGCTCTGGAATATGGCACATCGCGCAAGAAAAGGTATTATTTAATGATAAACGACGGTCATAAAAGAGCTTTCTGCCTAGTGCTATTTTATCCACTGTTATCGGGTTATTTTGCGGCACTGGCAAAGGCGGTAAGCCTAGCGGTAGTTGTTGCGTATTTGCATATAAGTCAGCCGCCTTTCCCAGACGTTGATTTAAAGCAATCGACTGCGTTTGGTAATTTTGTTGTGCATAGTTCTGTTTATTATCGCCCGCTTGAAACAATGCGCTGTCTTCGCTCACTACTTCGGTATTTTGCGTATGGGCTTCACTTAATAAGGTTTTTACATCATTGATTAAGGTATCGGCATGTAGAAATGAAACACTGTAAATATTACGCACTTGCTTATCAGTATCAATCAAATACACGCGTAAAATATGCGAAAAAGTGCCGGTAAACTCACCTTTTTCATCGTACACTTTCTGAATACTTTGCTGGTACTGATCCAATATCGGCTGTAATTTTTGTTCTGATTGCGTGGTTAAAAATTGCCAATCAACCTTGTCGCTGATAAAGCTTTGCGCATACTCACGCATCGCTTCAGGCGTGTCATGTTCAGGATTAAAGCTTAACGTCAGTAAACGTAATTTCCCAGCCAGTTCAGGTTCATTTTGCAAGCGTCGTTTAATTTTATGAAAAACCATCGTTGCTAACGGACAGCCATTGACATCACTACAGGTCGAATAGATAAAGCTGAGCAAAACAATTTTATCCCCCATTAATTCATGCAAATGGACTAGCTGCTTAGCCGTGGTCAATACCTCGCCATCAGCGGCCTTATCAATAATAGGTAAGCTATAGCTCGCAACGGTAGGTGCATTAAAAGTTAAGGGACTGTAACCCGGCGCTAAATTGGACTGTGCTGGCTCAGCAGACAAATTAGCAGCACTAAACATCCCAGCCATGAATAGAGCAATGAATATTTTCATCATTATATTTACCCATTGTTGTGGGAGCGGCTTCAGTCGCGAATAAATCGCGGCTAAAGCCGCTCCCACATTTTTAGTATTACGGGTTCAACTTAGCCAATAAACCAACGGGCTTTTCAGGTGATTTACTCGCATACAATGAATAAGCACCGAAACGCATTTGGTGCGCACGGCCTAATTTTTCTTTGATAAAGTCAATAGAAAATTTTTCTGTTAATTTTTTGCCATCCCAGCTGAATAATTTTAAATACTGCTCATTATCTGTGCCTTTTTTATCCCAATTAGACAACAGTGAAGAACTATAATATAAACGTTTGCCATCCCAGCTAGATGAAACCATATTCACCTGCTTACCAATTTTTTGCTCAAACACTTGCTTAGGGTTAAATGGATCAGAAATATCAAAACCACGGGTTTTGCCATCCATAAAGGTATTCACCCATAACATTTGGTCATCACTTTGTATGGAAATATCCACAGGTAAAGGAATTTTGCTTGGGTCACCAATATCCGCCACGGCTTTAGACTGCCATTGACCTTTATCATCTTCATAAATCAACCAAATTTTTGAAGTCAATGCTGTCGTCGTAAAGCAATAATTATGATTTGGATTCCATGCACAACGAATTTCTAACGGTGCGCCCGGTACATCAAAGATTTTTTTCGGCTGACGAGCATGTAAATCCCATTGCACAACCGTATTACCAAAGCGTTTCATAGCTTCACCATCACCCAACATTTTGCCAAAATCCATCATATAATTTGACCAGCCAGTGAATGAAGAGCTGAACATTGCATTGCGTCGTGGTAAAACACGCACATCATAGCCATAGCCATCAGCATACGAGCCAGTTTTAACCGCGCCACGTAAATCACCATCTGTTGGCGTCCAATGGGTAACGATATGCTCGCCTTTATTGCTGTATTCGACCATTGCCGTACGCCCGCCATGATCTTTATTATTAGATAAGCCCGTAATCATCATTCGACCCGGTAGAGCATAAGTTGTATGTGGGCCGACAACGCCGCCACTTTTACTGACGAAATCATTAATCACTTTAGTTAATTTAGGTTTAGCTGGATCCGTATGTACATCAAAAATAAAAATTTTATTGGTATCTAAACCCCCCGCCCATAAATATTTACGGTCATCTGTAAAACCAGAGTGATGTGCTTCGTTACGCCCCCCCACCGAAAGACTATTAATGACTTTGCCATAGTTTTTTGACTTGGGATTAACATCTACAGTCACTAATTTATCTTGCTCATCACCGAGACCTTCCATACCCAAAGTCCAGACATAAACAAAGTCTTCTTGACCAACAATCTTAGCCATATACGGTGACTGACAGGTTTCATCGGCTTGAATGGGTGCCGAAATAAGCAAGCTGCTTACCGTAAAAGCACAGGCTTTAAGCAGTGTTTGCCAACTATTAATAGGTTTTTTTATGTTCATTATTCTTCCTCGTTTTTGTTTATCTTTTATTTTTTATTATTATTTATCTGATGCTACGCAATCTTTAAAATTAACAATACTGTGGAAGGGACTTTTAGCCGCGACTTATATGAAATCGCGGCTAAAAGTTCCTTCCACAAGAATTTGTACTCTTTATTCTCCTGTAGTTGGATCAATAATCGTTTTAATTTCAGCAATAGAGTCAGCAGGGAACTCACCTTTTTCTGCATGCTCTCTTACTGCCGCTTCATTCGGTGCAATATAAACACAATACACCTTATCAGCGGTTACAAAACTTTCTAACCACTGTATTTGCGGCCCCATTTCATTCAGCACACAACATGATTTCTGAGAAATTTGTTGTAAATCACTCGCTGTTAATTGGCCAGCACCGGGGATGTTTCTCTCAATAATATATTTAGGCATATAAAACTCCTAGTTGACCAGTCATATTAAAATGGTCGTTTAAAAAAATAGTAGAATTACTTTAAAAATTATACTGCATAAGTATACGCTTATTTAGATCAATTGTACTCGTCTTTAAAATAATCACCAAATAAAGTAGCCAAGCTACTTGTGATAGCAACATAAAGGCCTGACAAATTTACTTCAAAAACTTAAGATTTCATCTATACTTTAACAAATCATGGTCTATATTTAGGGGGTGCCATGTATATAGCCCCCCTTCCTATTTGATTCTCATTAGGTGAAAGTATTTGAAACGAATAAAATAACTGTTTTTTAGTTGCGACACCGCTTGAATTTTACCATAAATCATTATTGAGGAACTTCAGTATAAAAATGCTTCAACCTTACTTTCACAAAATGTTAAACGCACCTTTTTGTTTTATACCGCTTGTATCAGTGCTAGTGGGACTATTATTTCCAGTAAGTGCCATTATCTTTCTGTTATTTCACACTCAACAAACCTTATCCCTCGCGACAATTCAGCAGTTACATCACACTCAGCCTTTACTCACTATTATTTGGTTAGCCCCTATAGTATTAGGTGCTTTTGGTTATATCTTAGGTAAGTTTGTAATAATAATAAAAGCACAAATCGAAAGTGAAAATAACCAAAAAACCACCTTGGAAACTATATTTAATACCGTTGCAAGTGCTATTATTTCCATCGACCAAAAAGGTTTAGTGACCAATTTCAATAAAGCAGCTGAAAGAATTTTTGGCTATACTGCCAGTGAAGTTATCGGGAAAAATGTAAAAATTTTAATGCCTGAGAAAATTGCTAGCCAACATGATCAATATATAAAAGATTACTTAATATATAAGCAAGAAAGAATTATCGGTAAGCAAAGAGAGATTGAAGCACGGCACAAGGATGGAACTCTCTTTCCTGCCACATTAAGAGTGAGTAAACTAAAGATAAAAGGCATCCTTCACTTTACCGGTGTAATTGATGATATTAGCGAAACGAAAAACATCATGGCTCAACTTAATCAAGCTCAGAAAATGGAAGCTATGGGCCAGTTAGCTGCTGGAGTTGCACATGAAATAAACACACCTATACAATATATTGGTGATAATTTACATGCACTAGAGGCAAATTGTACTGATTTGCAGGCTTTAATTTTAAAAGGTAGACATAAATTCTCTGAATTCTCAGCAGACTTACAACAGGAATGGAATGATTGGGAAGAACAGTTCGATATCCCTTTTATTTTACAAGATACCCCTCTTGCCATTCAACAGTCCTTAGATGGCATAGAAAAAGTAGCTGGAATCGTACAAGCTATGAAAGTTTTTTCGCATACTAATAACCAGTCCACTTCCTTTGCTAATCTAAATGAAATACTGAAAAATACGCTCATTATCAGCAAAAATGAATATAAATATATTGCTGATATTGAAACCAATTTTGCCAGCGACTTGC
>Ga0256840_1000646_pt1 | contig 34870 bp, 35 predicted proteins | sample 355202metaG_FD_185969 | JGI IMG/M metagenome (GOLD analysis project Ga0256840, IMG submission 185969) | Hydrothermal vent microbial communities from Mid Atlantic Ridge, Atlantic Ocean - 355-202 | ecosystem: Environmental > Aquatic > Marine > Hydrothermal vents | place: Atlantic Ocean: Mid...
CAATATATGTTTTATGAGCATAAAAAGTTTAGAGTTTAGCCCTGACCCCCTTCTAAACATGAGCCACAAATCCTTGGTGAACTTTTTAGAGATTTAGAGTATTAACTTGAATCACTAGCTATCTCTATGCAGATTTTTATAAAAATACTCACAAAAATCTCTGAAGTTAAAAATGTTCTCAAGGAGAATAAAAACTTTTTACAGATTATCGCTCTTCTTAGTGCTTATACGCAAAAAGAGTTGGGTTTTATGTGCGAAAGTTGAGTAATATATTTTTATACTCAATCATTATACTTGACAATGTACATTTTTTAAGTTAAAATAGGATAAAATTTATCTTAATTAAGAAAGGGGAAAGAGATGAAGAGAAGAGATGCCTTAAAAATTGGAGCATTTGGCTTAGCGGCAACTGCGATTCCAGCGGTTGCAAGCAGTAGTTATGAGGGGTTGAATCCATATTCTAAATATAGAGATAAGGTTATAAATAGAAATAGATACTCCATGAGTGAAAAACCAACTAAAAGTGAGTTAAAACATACTCCGGAAATCAAAATAGGTAGTAAGGACGCTAAAGGATACACTTTAGTAGAGATAACCATTGGACAGAAGGGTATTCTTCATCCTAGTTCTGATGCTCACTGGATAGATTTTATAGAGTTAAAAGCTGATGGAAAGTTGATTGATAGAGTACTTTTTGAGCCAGGAAAATCTATGGGTTATGCTGCTTTTAAAGTTAAATTAGATGGAGTAAAATCTTTAACTGCTGTTGAAGGTTGTAACTTACACGGAATTTGGGAGCATACCGTCAAAATTTAAATAGAGTGGGGTATTTTGCACCCCCTCTAATTAATAGCTGACTTGGTCAGTTAATGAACAAAGTGACAATTTCTTCTTTACTACTAAATCCGTTTTTTATTTTTATGAAGATTCCATTTGCTAAGAGAGAATTTTTTAATCCTTCTCCTATTTTGTTTGTTATCCAATAGTTTACTTTATAATCTTTTAAAAATTTAGGAAGAATTTGAGATGGTTTAGTGTTTGGTTTTGAAATGGGGTTTTCTATGTACTCTATTTTTTCTATATCACAGTTTTTGATTTTTACTATTGCTATGAGTTGATTAAAATTTGATATGGACGAAAAATTATCTTCTTCGTTTATGCTTAGCGCTACATAAAAATCATCCTTTTTATCTATCACTTTTATTTCATATCCTAAAATTAATGCAGAGGCTACCTTTTTTCTGGCACTTTTTATAATTCTTGAGAGAGTAGGGCGAGATATATCCATCTGTTTTGCTGCATCCTCTTGGTACATATCTTGAAAATCAAGTAAAAATATGGCTTCGATTTCATCACTGCTTAACTCAATAGTGCCATTTATGCTTTTTGGACAAAAACTTTTATGTTCAGGTTTGAATTTGCATTTTCTTTGAATCTTGCTTCTTCCCATAAATGCTCCTAGTAGTTTTTAAAATTATAGCATTATTTAAATTAAATTTTATTGACATATGTTCAAAAAAATTGTATTCTTTCAAAAAAAATTAGGAGTGTGTAATGGAGTGTAAAGAGTGTGAACAAAATAGACTCAAGTTTTTCCCAATAATGATGTATGCAATTATCATGGGAATGAGTGGCTTGACTATAATGTACCAAAAAGCCGGACATTTTTTAGGTTTTCCTCATATGATTGGAAATACGCTAATGTGGGTTACAACAGTATTGTTTGCAGTTGTAACTTTTATATATTTGCTAAAGTTTTTAAAGTACAAAGAGGCAGTTAAAAAGGAGTTTTCTCATCCAGTTAGAATCAACTTTTTTGCAGCAGTTTCTATATCTATGCTAATGCTTGCTATCATTTTCAAAGAGAGTTTTGTGAGTGTATCGGCAGGTTTTTGGTATGTTGGAACTGCTCTACATTTTCTTCTTACTATGTATACTATCTCTTTTTGGATAAATAATAATCAAGAGCTAGCTCACTCAAACCCTGCTTGGTTTATACCAATAGTTGGTAATGTTTTAGTACCTGTTGGAGGTGTTGGGTTTGCTAATTTGGGGATTTTAAGTTACTTTTTTAGTGTTGGACTATTCTTTTGGGTTGTTTTGTTTGCTATTATTTTAAATAGAATTATATTTCACCACCAACTTCCCCAAAAGTTTATGCCAACTCTTTTTATCCTTATAGCGCCACCAGCTGTGAGTTTTATAGCTTACTTTAAGATGTATGGTGTGATTGATCACTTTAGTATGTTTCTGTTTAATTTGGGACTGTTTTTTACTCTTTTGGTTGCATTTATGTATAAAAATTTTATGAAGATAAAGTTTTTTATCTCTTGGTGGGCATTTGTATTTCCACTTGCTGCTATGAGTATAGCCTCTATGATTATGCAGTTTAAGACTAAAGATATGTTGTTGATGTATCTCTCTTATAGTATGATTTTTGTAACAACAGCTGTAATTTCAGTTGTAATTTACCAGACACTCGTTCACATAAAGCGTGGTGAGATTTGTATTCAAGAATAAAAGGAGAAGATTAGATGAAAAAAACTATGTTTATGGATAAATATCCAGTATATACTTTAAGATTAGAAAAAGATGAGGTGTCTCAAAAGAGTTGTAGTGAGATAGTAGAGTATTTTAAAGAGAAGATTGATGCTCATAAAGTTGCTAAGTTTATAGCTATTTTTGATCATTATACTCATACTAAAGAGCTAGATGGAGAGATAGAAGAGGGTATGATAGATGCAAAAAATATAGTATTTTGTTTTGGTGTTGCCATTGCTAACTCTAAAATTTTGGCAGCTCGCCCTAGAAGTATAGGAGTTTGTGAGTATGATGAATATTTTATGATAGAGTTCATAGAAGCTCCAAAAGAGGAGATGCATCAACTTATGGAGGATTGGGCTAAATCATTAGTGAAAAAATAGTATAATATATAAAAAATTAAGGTGTATTATGAAACTTTTACTAATAGGTGCAGGCAATATGGGTGGAGCCATGATAGAGGGGCTCAAACACCACGACTTAACAGTTGTTGAGAGATTCGATGAAAGGGCTAAGGAGCTAAAGAGGCTTTTTGCTGATGTTAAAGTTCTAGAGAAGGTGCCAAATCTAGATGGTTTTATAGTAATCTTAGCTATAAAACCACAGTCACTAGATAGTTTAAAAGTTGAAGGTAAGGCAAAAGGTGTTATTTCGATCTTAGCGGGAGTTAAATTAGAGAAATTAAAAGAGAAGATTGATTCTCAAATGTATGTAAGAGCTATGCCAAATATGGCAGCACTCGTTTGTAAATCTGCCACATCTCTTTGTGGTGATGAAGGTTTGAAAGATGAAGCTATAGAGATTTTAAGCTCAATTGGAAAGTGCTTTTGGTTAGATAGCGAGGATGAGCTAGACATTGCTACAGGGCTTGCAGGTTCTGCTCCTGCTTGGCTTGCTTTGGTTGCAGAGTCGCTTAGTGATGGTGCTGTTAATTTAGGTTTAAAGAGAGATATAACCTATGAGTATATTGCTCAGCTTTTTGAGGGAGTTGGAGCGGTTTTACAAGATGAGCATCCGGCACTTTTGAAAGATAAAGTAACCTCCCCAAAAGGAACAACTATTGCAGGAATCAGCAAGCTAGAAGAGAGTGGAATTAGAGATGCCTTTATGAAGGCTATGGAGTCTTCTTATAAGAGAGCTAAGGAGCTATCTTAGCTCTCATCTTTATATAGAAATGGAAAAATTTTTCTAACTAATTTTGGTTTGTATCCTGTATAAGCTCCCCAGCAAGCAACTATGATCAAACTTAGCCATAAGGGGGCACCAAGATAAAAAGTTAGAGAAAAAATTACAAAACTAATTGCAACTATAATGGCGAAGTCAATGATGGTATCTACTATATTTGATGAGTTTTTATTTTCCATCTAGGTTGTATCCTTTTTGTCGTGATTATACTATAGGGAGTGTTATGTTTACAATAAAAGAGCAGTATGAAATTGAAATTGAGGTAAAAAAATCTACTTTTATATCACATTTAGTAACTATTTGTAATTTTGAATCTTTATACATAGAGTTAAAAAAGATTCATCCAAAAGCTAACCACATTGTGTGGGCTAAAAGATACTTAAATGAGTACAATCAAGTAGTGGAAAATTGTAGTGATGATGGGGAACCAAAAGGAACATCAGGACCTCCTATTTTAAATGTTATGAGAGGTTTTGAACTTATAGAGTGTGGATTGCTTGTTGTTAGATATTTTGGTGGAATTAAGTTGGGAACTGGTGGGTTGGTTAGAGCCTATGGAAGCAGTGCTAAAGAGGTTATAGCCAATGCTAAGTTGGTTGAGTATGTAAAAAAGGAGAAACTTGATTTTTTTACAATTTATAGCATATGCGACAGATTTGAGCATTTTATAAAGAAAGAGGGTTTGGAAATTATAAAAAAAGAGTATCTAGCCGATGGGGTAGAGTGGAGTTTAAGGTTGAGTGAAGTTGAAAAATCTAAATTTTTAGACTTTGCAACCTCTTATAAAAGAGGTGTTTTTAAATTATTAGTGGAACAATAAACTCAATATAAATTTTCCAAGATCCAGCACTACATATCCCTGCAAACATACCAGCAAGCAAGTCATCTCCAACAACTCCAAGTCCTCCTTTTACATCTCTATCCACCCTGCCAATTATTGATGGTTTATATATGTCAAATGCTCTAAAGTAGATAAAACTTAATATAATTTGAAAAGGGTTTGCTGAAGCAATACAGAGTGCTAACCATTGACCAACTACTTCATCTATGACTATGCTTTTATCATCATGAGTGTTGGTATCTTTTTCATACCTATTAATCTCTTTTATCGCTACAACGCTTATGAGTATGGTTAGTAGGAATAGAGTATCTATTGGAAAATAATTTAAAATTACTAAGGCTAGCAAAAGTGCGGCAAAACTTCCAACAGTTCCAGGTGCTTTTGGAGATAAGCCTGTATAAAAAAATGTTAAAAATATTTTTCTCATCAGAGCTCCTAAGTTAGTGACATTGTTTGGTGCAGATTCATAAGCTCAATGTAAAAATCCTTCTCATTATGACTCTCTAAAAGTCCCAAATTTGGAAAGATATTATCGTATATCATTTGAATATTTTTAAACCTATTTGGGAACATTTCACTAAGAAGTATTGCAGATATATCTTTTCTAACTAAAACAGCTGGTGGTAGTATGCCCGCTTTTAAAATCTCCATAAGTGCTAGGGAGTTATATTTTATGTGGTGATGTTGACCGTGTGGACATGTATTTGTGCTTACTAAAGTTCTACATTCATTACAGTAAACAAACTCTGAAATTATTTCAACTTCTATGTTTAAAGTTTTATATTTATCTAAGATAGACTTCATTTCATTTTTATCAAAATACATTCCAATGCCACTATGATTTTGACTTAGTACTAGTTTATTACAACCAAAATTGTATGCACATATACTATCTAGAACAGCATTGTTATATCCTGCAAATATGTAGGTATTTTCAAAAGGTACGATGACAACTTTATTTTTTGGAAGGTAGTTATCTGCAAAATATTGTAAAGTTTTTAAACGAAGTTCATACGAGATTATATCCTCATTGTATGGTTTTAGCAAAAACACGACAAGTAGATCAGTCTTTTCAAGGGTAACCCTTATGATTCTCTCATGTGCTCTATGAAATGGTTTTGCACTCATCATTACCGAAGCTATCTTTTTAGCATTGATCTTCTTTTTGGCTTTTTTTATGATTTTTTTTGTATTTTTTATGTCATCAAAATCTAATTCATACTCTCCACTTAAAGCATAATCTCCCAATCTTTTTAAAAATAGTTGAATTTCAGGATTTGAAGTATCATAAAGACCAAAAATTTGCTCTATTCTTCTTTTTTTATCAATTTTGAACACTTCTTCAACAACTATAGTTCCCTTAACTTTTCCATCAACAACAAAATCTAGCACCTCCCCTTTTTTAGTTGTTGTTAAAACTCTCTCATTTTTTTTACCAAATGGTGCAATTATAAATGGAAAAGGAAATGGAACTCCTTTATAGTAACCTGTTTTATCTACCTCCATTGCCTCTTCTTTTCCCATAAGTCCAGTAACAGGTGATAAAATACCCTCTTTTGCCAAAGCAAGGGTTGCGAGTGCTTGCTTATCAATAAAAATTTTTCTATTAGTGTTTCTTTTTTGTAATTCCATACTTTTTCCTTTTTTCCCATAAACTTTTTCTTGAGATTCCTAGTTTTTTGGATAGCTCTGTATCTGGAAACTTATTTTGAAAATTTGAGATTATGTACTTTACATAATCATCAATGCTAAGTATATCTCCTCTATCAAAAACTTTATTTTGTGTAGAAATTTCAATTTCATCTACAATGTCTTGTTCTTCATTTATATCTGTTGTGGATATAATGGCTCTTCTATCTACAAGTAGATTTAAAATTTTAGTTTTCTCACTCTTTTTGATATTTTGTAAATTTATCAAATACATTAGTTCTTCTTCAGGTGTTTTAATGATTTTTTCAATTGCATTTTCATTAGAGAGTGAAATAAATGTAAAAGGTTGGTTAATTTGAACTGAGTAGTGAAACATTATCGCATCAGCATGCTTTTGAAAATTTGTTTTTAAAAGCACAGGTAGTTTAGTTTTCAAACTTATGGGTTGCAAATCACTACTTTCAAAAAGATTCTCTACATAATCTTTATATGTTTTGTTTTCTCTTTTTAGAGCATTAAACTCTTTTAAATGTTGAAGTTTTCTTATGAGCTCCTCTATCATAAATGGTTTTTGAATATAGTCATTTGCACCAGCTTTTATAGGGTTCGATACTGTATCATTGCTAATGTATGAAATCATTAAAATAATTATAGATGATTTGTACTTTTCAATTACTGGGTAAAAATTTTGTCCAGAAATATTTGTCGATAGCAACACAGCATCATATCTTTCATCTCGTATGGCATCTTTTACTGAGGCCGCAATTTTACAGGTATACCCAATTTCTGTTAATTTTGAAGATATACTCTGTGCTAGGTATATCTCATTTTCCACTATTAAAATCTTCATTTCAAACTCTCCTTTTTATTGAAACAAATGCCCTAAATTTTTTTCCAATTAATATATTTTAATGTTACTATAGCATTAACCCCAACTCCCTCTTCTCTTCCAATAAAGCCTAATTTTTCTGTTGTTGTTGCTTTTATGTTAACCTTTATGGGTTCAATTTCGAGTAGTGATGCCAATTTAAATCTCATTTTACTCTTATATGGAGAGAGTTTTGGTGATTGGGCTAAAATTGTTAAATCACAATTCATAATTTCATATCCAACTTTTTTAGTAAATTCTACCACCTCTTTTAATAGTTTTTTAGAGTCAATATTTTTAAATCTTTCATCACTATCAGGGAATAGCTCTCCAATGTCTCCGGCACCTATTCCTCCCAAAATAGCATCTATTAGTGCATGTATGGCTACATCCCCGTCAGAGTGAGCTTTAAATCCTCTATTATCCTCTATCTTTACTCCTGCTAAAAACATATCTTTATCTTTACAAAATGGGTGCACATCAAATCCAAAACCTACAAAACTATCCGATACAGGAGCTTCAAAAGTATATAAAAGTTCTAAATCTTCTAAAGTCGTTAGCTTGTTGGCTCTTTTATCTCCTTTTATATATTTGATGCTTCCATCAATACTCTTTATGGCACTACTATCATCTGTAAAAATTTTTGTTTGATTTAGTGCTTTTTTTAGTACTTTGGTTTTTGAAAGTTGAGGTGTTTGTATTAGCTTTATTTTTTCTCTATCTAGTGTTTCATTTTCATATACTGTTGTATCGTGTACACTCAAATAAGGTACAACTATATCTGCATCACCTTTGGCTTTGATTATTCTATCTAGCATGTCTTTTGGAATGTCAACTCTTGCTATATCACTAACAAGTACATATTCTGACTCTATTTTCAAAAGAGCATTTTTTAATGACTCTTGTCTGCTATGACCCCCTTTTATAAATTCATACTCATCTGTGTGCAGTTTCATATACTCTATTTCATCTTTTGAAGAGACTATTACAACTTTTTTAAAATTATAATTTTCTGATAAACTCTTAGTCACATAAAGCCATAGAGGAGTAGTTTGAATTCTTAGCCATTGCTTTTTAACACTCATCTTAAATCTACTAGATGAACCTGCACCCAACATAATAAGTGATAAATCGGGCAAATTTTGTCCTTTTTTCTGAAGTGTTACGATATTATACATTATAAAAGCTTTTTTTTATCTTTTTTGTGATAAATTCCATCTGTTATAATAAAGAATTTTGTTTAAATTAAAGGAGTCAACAAAATGCTAAATAAAGATAGTGTATTAGGAGCACTAAATGGTGTTAAATATCCTGGTTTTGAAAAGGATATAGTTACTTTTGGATTTGTTAAAAATGTAGAAGTTAGTGATGAAAATGTTTTTGTTGAGCTAGATATCCCCTCTGCAAGTGAGGATATAGCAAATGAGTTGAAAGAAAATATTACAAAAGTTGTAAGTGGTGGGGGTGCACAAAGAGTTGAAGTTGTAATTAAGCAGCCAAAACCACCAAAACAGATGAGTAACTCTCAAAGCGGAAAGAATATAGCTCCGCATATAAAAAATTTTGTTATGGTTAGTAGTGGAAAGGGTGGTGTAGGAAAAACTACAACTACTGTGAACCTAGCCATAGCTTTAGCTTCTCAAGGCAAAAAAGTAGGTCTTTTGGATGCGGACATATATGGACCAAATGTCCCTAGGATGTTAGGGGTTGTAGATAAAGCTCCCGAGATAGTAGGTCAAAAGGTAAAGCCTATTTTAGTTCATGGTGTTGAAATGATGAGCATGGGTAGTTTAATGGAACAGGGTCAATCTCTAATTTGGAGAGGGGCTATGATTATGAAGGCAATCGAGCAGCTTTTGGCTGATATATTGTGGAGTGACTTGGATGTGCTCTTTATAGATATGCCTCCTGGAACTGGAGATGCTCAGCTAACTTTAGCTCAAAGTGTGCCAGTTACTGCAGGGATCTGTGTTACGACTCCTCAGCAAGTAGCACTTGATGATACTGAGAGAAGTTTAGATATGTTTCAAAAGCTACACATACCAATAGCAGGTATTATGGAAAATATGAGTGGATTTATATGTCCTGGATGCTCAAATGAATATGATATATTTGGAAAGGGCACTACTAAGCCACTTGCTAAAAAATTTAATACTCAAGTCATAGGAGAGATTCCAATTGAGCCAGCTGTTAGAGAGGGTGGAGATGCTGGAAAACCTATAGTTTTCTTTAAGCCAGAGAGTGTAACAGCAAAAAGGTACCAAGAAGCAGCTTCAAAGCTTTGGGATGAAATTATAAAAGTTAATGAAGAGGGTGGTGCTTCAAACGAAGCAATCCAGCCAACAACTCCAGCAGGGGTAAGTGCATGCTCAACTAACTCTCAAGGTGGTTGTGGGTGTTAATTAGCTCTACGGTGTAGAGAATATTTATATCACCGCATAAATGACGCGGTGATAATCATTGGTTTTATCTTCTTATTTGTTTAAATTTGATAACATACTACAAAAATTTCTTAGGGACATAAATGAAAAAGATTAAAGACATAAAAGAGTTTAAAACATTGGTTGAAAAAACTGAATCACTCAAAGGGTATAGAAAACCAATAGGCTTTGGAATAGCTAGAGTAGATAGAGGACAGTTAAATAATGAAAAGATTTTACAAGCAACATTTCCTATTGTAAATTGGAAAGAGAACTATGGAAGTGCTGCAGTTTTTATAGCCGCACTTTTAGATAGTGGAGTTGAGATCGATTTTAATGAAAGTGAATTTGTTTGTGAAATTAAGAAAAAGTTTATTAAGAAGGCTTTTAAAGCATTTTATCCATATCTAGGTGAAGCAGAAGGCGAAGATCATAAAAATGTTCAGGTAATTAAGACTCTTCATTGGATGAGCGAAATAGATGATTTGGGAGATGATTACAGGGTTGTATTTATATTTGAAGATGAGGCTCCTAAAAGTGTGGAAGTAGTCTATCTAAAACTATATGCACTATCTTTGAGAAAAGCAGATTTAAGAAGCTTAAATTTAGATGGAGCTTTTGGAATTTTGGAGAATGTTGCTTGGAGTGGAGGTGTTCCAATAGAGCTTGATTGGTTAAGAGCAAATGAGATAGAGTTAAAACTAGAGGGAAGTTATCCAAATATAGAGTCGGTAGATAAATTTCCTAGATTTTTAGCCCATATTATTCCTGAAGACAATACAAGAATCTTAGATAGCTCAAAAGTTAGAATGGGTGCAAGGCTTAGTGCTGGAACTACGGTGATGCCTGGGGCTAGTTACATAAACTTCAATGCAGGAACAACTGGTCCTGTTATGGTTGAAGGAAGAATTAGTTCTTCAGCAATCGTTGGAGCTGGAAGTGATGTTGGTGGAGGTGCTAGCATACTAGGAGTTCTTAGTGGGACTGATGGAAATCCTGTTAGTATTGGCAAAAATACACTTCTAGGAGCAAACTCAGTTACTGGCATACCTCTTGGAGATGGATGCATCGTAGATGCTGGAATTGCCATACTTGAAGGAACTAAAGTAGCAATTAAACCTGAGGAGTTGAAAAAGATTAAAGATGCAAATCCTAACTTTGATGCAAAAGAGAGTGGAGAGATTCAATTTTTCAAGGGATTAGAGTTAGCAGGACTAAATGGAATTCATTTTAGACAAGACAGTACAAATGGTATGATTTTGGCACTAAGAAGTAAGCGAGAGGTAAAACTAAACAGTCAACTACATTAAACATTACTATGTATGGGTGAGTATATAAAATTCGTCACCCATACGATTAAAATATTTTCATAATTTAGAAACTTTTTTCATGTACTCTTCAGCATATTTTAGTGAAATAGCTCCATATGTTTTGTTTGCTTGTTCTTGAACTTTAAAAATCCATCCACCACAAGTACTACACCCTACAACATATTTTTCAAGTTCATTTAAGCTCATATTTTCCATATTTGCTAGTCTATTTTTACACTCTTTTTCACTACACTTCATAGGTTTCATCCTACAATCCTTTTGAACTAATTTGTCGTTATTATACAGTTTCTTCCCTCATTTTTCGCTTTATAGAGTGCAATATCTGCCTTTTTTAGTATGGAGTGTGAATTTTTTCCATCTTTTGGAGATGATGCAACACCCATACTGACTGTTACATGTAAAGATTGTGTAGATTTTGAATTTTGCTTTGTACTTTTAGGTCTCTTTTTGGGTCTATCCTTGTCTCTAATTTTGAAATCTCGATTTTGTATGGATTTTCTAACATCTTCTAAGTATGGTAGTGTATATTTTATATCCTTATTTGGAAATAGTATGGTAAATTCTTCGCCACCATATCTAAAAGCCTTTCCTCCACCTTTTATATTTTTTAATTCCACTGCAACTAATTTTAAAACTTCATCACCTATATCATGACCATATGTATCATTGAATTTTTTGAAGTGATCTATATCTACCATAGCTAATGTATAGTTCGAGCCAAGTTTTAAAAATTCTTCTTCTAACGCTCTTCTTGCTGGAATTTGTGTTAATGTATCTATATAAGCCATCGTATAAGCATCTTTTAAAAAAGCAATTATAAAGAGTATTGATCCACAAGCACTAAAAAATATAAACGAGGCTTTTGTTTGAAAAAATATAGCGGGAATTAAAAGTGAAATTAAAACCCACAAAATCGCTCTATCTGAGAAAAGTTTTTTTCTAAAATGAAGTATAATAAAATTAAAAGTGATTGACATAATCGATAAAAAAAGAGTAAACTGATTGGTTTTAATAAAACTAGGAAGTTTAAAGGGAAAAATTTTATTATCTAGAGTTATTCTTAAATCAAGTGAAAAATTATATAAAAAATAGTAAGTTGTCAGTAGCAGTGCAGCAATAATTAATATTTTTAGATAACCATATACTGAATTTATACCTCTTTCTTCTAGGAGTCCAATAAATAAAAAACTAATTGCAGTAGATATTGGATAAATGTACCAAAAGGAGTATTTGCCCCCATCTAATCCAATTATGTTGGGATAAAACATATAAAAATTAAAAAGTAATGGTATAAAAAGAAGAACAAATGGTTTACTTCTAGAAAAGAAGATAGCAAAAGCAAATGCTAGTATATTTATGCCAATAAAAACATCTTTAAGTTTTAAAAGAGTAGCCTCTGATACAAAATCAAGTGAAGATAAAAGAAATGCTATAACTAGCAGTACTATTACAAAAAAATTGTATTGGTTTAAGTTTGGTAAAAAGGTCTTCATTATTGGGATTATATCTAAAATTTTTAATTTTTTAAAGGCGCCCTTATGCTATAATCACGGAAAAATAGATTAGGTAGAGATATATTATGGTAGAAGTAAATAGTTTGACAATGAGATTCTCTTCAAAAGTTCTTTTTGAAGATATAAATCTCAAGCTTGATGCTGGTAAAAGATATGGTTTGATTGGTGCAAATGGTGCAGGAAAGAGTACATTTTTAAAGATTTTAAGTGGCGAGATTGAACCAACTAGCGGAAATGTCTCAATACAAAATGGCTTAAAAGTTGGGGTTTTGAGCCAAGATCAGTATGCCTATGAGGATTTTACTCTAAAAGATGCAGTTATGATAGGCAATAAAAGACTATATAATGCTATAAAAGAGAAAGAAGAGCTCTATATGAATGGAGACTTTGAAAATGAAAAGGTAAACGAAAGACTAAGTGAGCTTGAGATGATTTGTGCCGAGGAGGACCCGACTTATGAAGTCGATGTAAATATAGAAAAAATCCTATGTGCTTTAGGATTTCCTATAGAGACTCACAACAATCTTATGAGCTCACTAACAAGTGCTGAGAAATTCAAGATTTTACTTGCTCAAGTATTGTACCCAAAGCCCGATGTTTTGTTTTTAGATGAGCCTACAAATAATCTTGATTTAGAAGCAATTGCTTGGCTAGAGGAGCAGTTAAAAAGGCATGAGGGGACTATGGTTGTAATTTCCCATGATAGACACTTTTTAAATGCAGTTTGCACAAATATCCTTGATGTGGATTATAAAAAAATTAGAGAGTTTAGTGGAAATTATGATGATTGGTACATTGCGGCAAATCTCATAACTAAGCAAAAAGAGTTAGAACAAGCCAAAAAACTTAAAGAGAAAGAGGAGCTTGAAGCCTTTGTTAGAAGATTTAGTGCAAATGCTTCAAAAGCCAAACAAGCAACATCAAGACAAAAGAGACTTGAAAAGCTAAACATAGAGGACTTACAAAGCTCAACTAGAAGAGAGCCAAGCATTGTCTTTAAATCTAAAAGAGAGATTGGCAATGAGGTTTTAGAGTTGGTAGATATTTCTAAATCTTATGGCGATAAAGAGGTTTTAAAAAACTTTAACTTAAAAGTGGAAAAGGGCGACAAGATAGCCTTGATTGGACCTAATGGTATTGGAAAGAGTACCATTTTAAATATAGCCATGGGTGAATTAAAAGCAGATAGTGGCGAGGTAAAGTGGGGAGCTACGATTGAGCCTAGCTATTTTCCACAAAATACAACAGAGATTATAGATGAGGAAGTCGAGTTATTTGAGTGGCTTCAGGCTTATGATGATAAAAATGATTTAGATGAGATAAGAAAGTGCTTAGGAAGAATGCTCTTTTCAGGCGAGGAGCAGAAGAAAAAGGCAAAAGATTTAAGTGGTGGAGAAAAACATAGAATAATGCTCTCAAAAATGATGCTCCAAAGGGGTAACTTTTTAGCCTTAGATGAACCAGATAATCACCTAGACCTAGAAGCCATTATAGCTCTTGGCGAGGGGCTTTTTAAGTTTAGTGGATGTGTTATCTGTGTTACACACGATAGAGAACTCATAGATGCATTTGCCAATAGGATAATAGAGCTAAAAAGTGATGGAAGTGTAGTTGATTTTAAAGGAAATTATGAAGAGTATAAGGAGTGGCTGGAAATTAAATGATACAAGTTATCAACACACTTACCCCAGTATTTTTTCTTATTTTACTGGGGTATTTTTTTAAAAGAGTCTCTTTCCCATCATCAAGTTTTTGGCCAATGGTGGATAGACTTACTTATTATGTGCTTATGCCCTCGCTTTTGATATATAAGCTTTCGGTTGCAAAAGTGGATTTAAGTGGAACCAAAGAGATAATTTATGTTGCTGTCTTAAGTATATTTTTGCTTTTTCTCATATTGTTAATACTAAACTATTTTACAAAGTTTAAGGGTGAATCCCTTACCTCAATTGTTCAAGGAGCTATAAGATTTAATGTATATGTTTTTTTAGCATTTATTGATGTACTATATGGAGATAAAGGTTTAGTCATTGTCTCTATTTTAATGGCATTTGTTATTCCATTTATAAATATTTTAAGCATTTCAACATTTGCAATATACCTAAGAGATAAAAACTTTTCACTCAAAAATTTTTTAGTTTCTATATTAAAAAATCCACTTATTATTGCTTGTTTAGTAGGTTTGGCTATAAATTTTAGTGAAATACATATGCCAATGATAATGTTAAACTCTTTATCTATTTTGAGTAATGCAGCACTTCCTATGGGACTTCTCTCGGTTGGTTTTGGCTTTGAATTCAGGTATATTAGGTATGCAAAGACAGAGCTATTTATAGCAGTTTTTGCAAAGCTAATACTTCTCTCGCTGATTATATACTACTTTGCATATCTTTTTGGTTTAAGTAGGGAGTCTTTATCTATATTGATAATCTTTGGCTCAATGCCAACTGCAGTTAGCAGCTATATACTTGCTAGAGAGCTTAGAGGAGATACTAAGCTTATGGCTTCTATTATCACCCTTCAAACTCTTCTGTGCTCAGTTGTACTTTTTTTCATTATACCCCTAGCTAAACTCTAACTCTTTAATTCTCTTTATAATTTCACCATCAATTGGAAATCTTCCCTCTTTCTCTTTTGAAAAGATAACTTTTCCATTAACTTCTATATCAAAAACTCCACCAAAACTTGGTACTCCAACTAAATTTGCATCTGGATAGACCGATAAAATCTCATCTCCGACACGCGAAGCTCTTGGTCTATATGCTCACTGGTTGCAATAAATTATATTTACTTCCATACACACTCCTTGTTTTTAATGTGCCATATACTACTCATAAATTGCTTAAACCCAAATAATGCAATAGAACTCATCAAATTAGCACTTATCACCTAGCCTTTTGGTTAAACTTCGATTTTTGGTATAGCACCAAGTAGAGTTTTTGTGTACTCGTGTTTAGGATTTGAGAAAATCTCATCTACATCTCCACTCTCTACAATATCTCCAAAATACATCACCAAGATTCTATCGCTTATGTGTTCAACTACACTTAAATCGTGGGATATAAAGACATAAGTTAAGTTAAATTCCTCCTGTAAATCTAAAAGTAGATTTAAAACTTGAGCCTGTATTGAGACATCAAGAGCGCTTACAGGTTCATCGCAGATTATTACTTCGGGATTGATTATAAGAGCTCTTGCTATGCCAATTCTCTGTCTTTGCCCGCCAGAAAACTGGTGAGGGTATCTCTCGTACCACTCCTCTTTTAGACCAACCTTTTTCATAATTGCTAAAGTTTTTTCCTTTATCTCCTCTTTTTGTAAGTCACTATTTAACAATAAAGGTTCAGCGATAATTCGTCCAACTTTCCATCTAGGATTTAACGAAGAGTAGGGGTCTTGAAAGATAATTTGAACTTTTTTTCTATATTTTTTTAACTCATTTTCTGAAAATTTTGTTATATCTTCACCCTCAAACATAATCTCACCACTAGTTGGTTTTTCTATAGTCATTAGTAGTTTAGCAGTTGTACTTTTACCACACCCACTCTCGCCAACTATGCTTAAGATTTCCCCTTTTTTAACATTGAAGTCTATGCCATTTACCGCTTTTATAATTTTTGGTTTTGCAAGTAACCCTCTTTTTATCTCATAGTGTTTTGTTAAATTTTTTACATCAAAAAGTATTTTACTCATCTAATTTCCTTTGGAAATTGTAGATAGTCTATATTTTCATCTACAGTATCTAGTCTTGACTTTCTTTTATGTTTTCCAGGAACTGGTATGGAATTTAATAGGGCTTTAGTGTATGGGTGTCTAGGATCTTCAAACAACTCTTTTGCACTCGCTTTTTCTACAATGTGGCCTCTATACATAACAACAACTTCATCAGCCATTTGAGCCACAACTCCTAAGTCATGAGTAATAAAAAGTATTGAAGTTCCCTTTTTATCTTGAAGCTTATTCATAAGATCTAGTACTTGTGCTTGAATTGTTACATCTAGTGCAGTAGTTGGCTCATCTGCAATCAGAAGTTTTGGCTCGCATGCCATTGCCATGGCTATCATAACCCTTTGTCTTTGACCACCACTTAGCTTAAATGGGTATTCGTTGTACTTCTCTTCAGGGTAAGGCATACCAACCAATTCTAAAGCTTCTATGGCTCTTTCATATCGTCCTTTTTTATCTAGCTCTTTATGGTGAAGTTTTAAAACTTCATCAATTTGAAATCCAACTGTATAGGATGGGTTGAGTGAAGTCATCGGCTCTTGAAAAATCATTGAGATTTTAGAGCCTCTTATGCCTCTTATATAGTTTTCATCCTGCTTTAAAAGATCAACTCCGTCAAATATTATCTCCCCTTCTACAATCTTACCAGGTTTATCAATCAATTGCATAATAGATAGTGATGTAATGCTCTTTCCACTACCACTCTCCCCAACTATGCAGACAGTTTTTCCCTCTGGAATTTCGAAAGAGACATCATCAACTGCTCTATTTACTCCCTCATCAGAGTAAAAATATGTTTTTAAATTTTTTACTTCAACTAAGTTCATTATTTATCCTTTAGCTTTGGATCAAGTACATCCATAAGCCCATCACCCACTAAGTTAAAGCCCAAAACTGTAAAGAAAATTGCTAAACCAGGATAAAAAATCATCCAAGGAGCAGTTGTTATGAATTGCAATGAATCACTAAGCATTGCTCCCCACTCTGGTGTAGGAGGTTGGGCTCCAAGCCCTAAGAAGCTAAGGCCGGCAGCTTCTAAAACAGCAGAAGCAAACCCCATAGTTGATTGCACTATGATTGGTGTAGCAGCATTTGGTAGAATTACTTTAAACATTAGTCTTAAGTTTCCAGAGCCATTAACCCTACTAGCTATAACATACTCCTTCTCTTTCTCTGCCATAACAGAGGCTCTAACAATTCTTGCATAAGTAGGAATACCTACAATTCCTATAGCAATCATAGCATTGATTAGACTTGGACCTAATATGGAGACAACTACAATAGCAAGTAAAATCGCCGGAATTGATAGCATTATATCAACTATTCTCATTATAAAAAGATCAATCTTTCCCCCAAAAAAACCAGCCATTAGTCCCATAACTAGCCCAAAAGTAAGCGACATACCAACAGAGACTGCTCCAACCATCAAAGAGATTCTAGCACCATAGACTATTCTTGAAAAGAGATCTCTTCCAAAATCATCTGTTCCTAAAATGTACGAAGCTTTACCTCCAGCTTCCCACATAGGAGGAATCAATCTATCTGCTAAGTTTTGATCATATGGTGCATGTGGAGCTATCCAAGGAGCAAAAATAGCCATAGATACCAAAATAACAACTATAAAAAAACCAACAACTGCTGATTTGTTTTTTTTATACTGCTTTATAAACTCTTGCATTAACTTAGCCTTACTTTAGGATTTATAACTGCATACAAAAGATCAACTATAAGATTAATCGCTATAAATATAGTAGCAATTATAAGAGTTGCTGATTGAATGATAGGAAAATCTCTTTGATAAACTGCATTAACTAACCACTTACCAATTCCAGGCCAAGAAAATGTAGTTTCAGTTAAAATAGAACCAGCAAAGAGGCTACCAAACATTAATCCTATGATAGTCACAACAGGCATAAGAGCATTTCTTAAAGCATGAACTACTATAACTCTAAAGTTAGAGCAACCTTTGGCTCTAGCAGTTTTTATATACTCCTCTTTCATGACTTCAATCATGGAGCTTCTTGTCATCCTAGCGATAATTGCCATAGGAATCGTACCAAGAGCAATAGCCGGAAGGATTAAGTGTTTTAGAGCATCCCAAAAAGCTTCATAATCTTTTACTAGAAGTGAATCTATAAGATAAAATCCAGTAATATGCTCTATATCAAACTCATACCCTAGCCGACCAGATACGGGCAATACTCCAAGTTTAACACTAAAGTAGTAGATTAAAATTAAACCAAGCCAAAAAACAGGCATAGAGACTCCAGCCAAAGCTCCAAACATACTTGCATAATCAAATACAGAGTATCTTTTAACCGCCGAGATTATTCCTGCAATTACACCAAATATAATAGCTAAAATCATTGCGGTAGAAGCAAGCTCTACTGTTGCTGGAAATCTATCTAAGAACTCATTTAGTACAGGTTCATAACTATTTGCAGAGCGTCCAAAATCACCCTTTAATATATTGGATATATAGATAAAATATTGAGTAGTAAGAGGTTTATCTAAACCCATCTGCTCTCTTAGCTCTTTTACAGACTGAGGGTTTGCTTTCTCACCAAGCATAGCAACTGCAGGATCCCCTGGAGCTAAATGCACCATTGCAAATACCATCAGTGTAACTCCAAATAGAGTTGGAATTGTCCAAAATAGTCTTCTAATAAGATACGATAACAAAATTTCTCCTAAATTTTTCGTCCCAAATTATGCAATTGGATTTGCTAAACTAGGTGATAAGTACTAATTTAGTGAATCCAATTGCATAATTTGGGTTTATATTGCCTACCTTGATAAGCACTATAAAAACTACTTGTAAAGATAAGAACTTTACAAGTAGTAAAAAGGTCTAACTATTTGTCAAACCAAACTTTATCAAATCTTCTTTTTCCCATTGGATCAAGTTTGAATCCCATAACATTTTTTCTAACAGCTTCTACAACTACAGAGTTTGCTATAGTAACCCATGGAACTTCTTTTGCAAAAATCTCTTGTGCTTTTTTATAAAGTTCAGTCCTCTTTGCAATATCAGTTTCAACTTTTGCTTGATCAACTAGTTTTGTAAACTCTTCATTTTTCCAAGCTGCTCTATTAGATACAGGAATTTTTGCAGCATGAGCACTTAGAAGAACACTTAAAAAGTTATCTGGATCTCCATTATCTCCAGTCCATCCTAAAATCATAGCATCATGCTCTAGTTTTCTTCCTTTATCAAGGTAAGTTCCCCAGTCATAGCTTACAATTTTTGTTTTTACTCCAATTTTTGCTAAATCAGCTTGCATAGCCTCAGCTACCTTTCTCGCATTTGGCATGTATGGTCGAACAACTGGCATAGCCCAGAGGTCAAACTCTAAGTTTTCATATCCTGCCTCTTTTAAAAGCTCTTTAGCTTTTGCAGGATTATACTTGTACTTTACAATGTCAGGATTATAACTCCACATAGTTGGAGGAATTGGAGCATAAGCAGGTCTTCCAAATCCGGCATAAATTGCTTTAACAATTGCCTCTTTATTTATGGCATGGTTTATAGCTCTTCTAACTCTGACATCTTTAAAAGCTTTAACTTTTTCCATATTGAGAGCTAGGTAAGCTACATTTAGCCCCTCTTGAGTGATTATTTTTATGTTTGGATCAGCTTTTAGAGTTGCTACCTCTTCAGGATTTGGAAAATCCATTACATGAATAGAGCCAACTTTTAGCTCAGCAGCCCTAACTGAAGAGTTTGGTATGACTTTTAGGATTAGTTTTTTTATGTACGGCTTTCCACCCCAATACTCTGGATTTGCTTTGTAGATGATTTTATCATCTTTGATCCACTTTTGAAATACAAATGGACCAGTTCCATAAGGAAATCTACTAAGTTGTTCAGCTTTACCCTGTTTTAAAAGATCAAATGCATACTCTTTAGATAAAATTGAGGCAAAATCCATTGCCATATTTGCCAAGAAAGGTGCTTCTCTCTTTTGTAGGGTTATTTTTACTGTAAAATTGTCTACTTTTTCAATATCTTTAACAATATTACTCATATTCATAGCACCCCAGTACTTATATGAGCCACCAATCTTGTTGAATGGGTGATTTTTATCCATTTGTCTTTTTAGTGAAAATACAACATCATCTGCTGTAAATTGTACTTTTTTCTTATAAAATTTAGTTGGTTGGAAAAAAACATTTTTTCTTAAGTGAAAAATGTAAGTTAGTCCATCATCTGAAATCTCCCAAGATTCTGCTAAGCCAGGCTCTATTTCGGTAGTTCCTAGTTTAAATTGCACAAGTGTGTCATAAACTTGTTTAGATCCATAAAAACTCTCTCCATCGGTTGCATGTGCTGGGTCTAGTGAAACTGAATCACCACTTCTTCCAAAAACCAAAACTCCACCATATTTTGGTTGAGCATACATAATAGTTGTTAAAAATAACAGTGTAATTATGAGTAATTTTCTCATAAATATCCTCCTTTTTATTAGTTTCAGCCATTTTATCATAAATTATTGGTAGTATTCTTAAGAAAAAAGATTAAAAAGTGAGCAGTTATGAAAGTAGAATCCTTTGAAATAAGATTGATGAAAATTCCACTTGTAAAACCATTTGTAACCTCATTAAGGAGGGTTGAGTTTGTCGAGAGCATAGTTATTATTATAAAAACAGACAGTGGTTTGGTTGGATATGGAGAGAGTGTGCCAACAAAGGAGATCACTGGAGATACAAAAGAGAGAATATTAGATGCATTAAAAGTAATAAAAAATAATTTGCTTGAAAAAAACTTTAATAACTTTAAAGATATACTAAACATTGTTCACAACTCAATAGATAAAAATAGTTCTGCAAAATCAGCTGTAGAAATTGCAATTTATGACATAGCTTCTAAAAGAGAAAATTTACCACTTTATAAATTTTTGGGTGGAAGTTTTAACACTATTGAGACTTCTGTTACTGTTAGTCTAGGAAGCATAGAGAGTATGGTTAAGGAGGTTGAGGGTTTGCAGCGGGAGGAAATTTACTCTTTTAAAATCAAGTTAGGAGGGGATATAGAAGAAGATTTACTTAGATTTAGTGCAATTCAAAGAGTTTTAGATCCTAGTGCTAAATTAAAACTAGATGCGAATCAAGGATGGAGTGTTGAAGAGACTCTATATTTTCTAAAAAAGATGAAAGGTGTAAAGGTTGAACTGCTTGAGCAGCCTATAAAAGCAGATGATATTGAAGGATTGAGTTATATTAGAAAAAACTCAAAAGTGAAAATAATGGCAGATGAGTCTGTTTTTTCACTAGAGGATGCAAAAAAGGTTGTAGCTCTTGGTGCCGCAGATATTATAAACATAAAGCTAGATAAGTGTGGTGGTATCTCTAAGGCCTTGGAGATAATCGAGTTTTGCAAAAGGAGTGGTGTTGAGTGTATGATGGGATGTATGCTTGAGGGTAGCATTAGTGTAAGTGCTGCTGCAAATCTTGCTATTGCAAAATCTGATATTGTGACATTTTATGATTTAGATGCCCCTTTGCTCTTTAGCAATAATCCCATAAAAGGGGGTGTAGTTTATAATAAAAACATAATATCTCCAAGTGAATCTATGGGAATTGGGTGTGTTTTACCTACTGTATAATTTTAGTCAATAATTTTTCTAAAAAACCATCAAAGTTTGGTAAATTCAGCTTAGATTCTCTTTGTTTTTTACCCCACATGGGTTCAGGAAAATATGAATCCTCTTTAAATCTAGCCATCACATGTATGTGAAGATGAGGTAAGTAGTTGCCAAACATTGCGATATTTATCTTTGTTGGTTTGTAGTATTCTAGCATAGTTTTTTCTACTATTAACATAGTATTTAGTAATTCTTTCTTTGTCTCTTCGTCACAATCGCTTAACTCTTTGTATTTTTTTATAGGAAAAATTTTAAGCCAAGGGATTTCAGATTTTTCAACTTCAATAAAGATTAACTCATTGCTATATATTTTCATCTTAACTAAATATTTCCAAGATATACATTATCTAAACCTACCTCTTTGGCTATTTTATATGCTTTTTTTAAGCTTTTTACTGGTGTATTTGGAGTGGAGAGCATTTTGTAGTCTGGGTGAAATGCACTAAGGTGCCATGGAGTATCTGTTCCAAGATTTGACTTTATAAATTTTGCAATATTTTGAATCTCTTCATATGAGTCATTTAGATCTGGAATTACTAAGGTTGTTATCTCTAGATGTAATCCACTTTTTTTAAGATTTGCTGCATTTTCTAAAATAATGTCTAAATCTCCTTTGAGATTTTTTTTGTAGTACTCTTTATTGAAGCATTTTATGTCTAAATTTACAGCGTCTATATAGTTTGGTATCTCTTTAGTAACCTCTTTACTCATAAAACCATTACTGACCATTATATTTTTTAAGCCCTTTTTGTGGGCAAGCTTTGCTATATCTTTTATGTATGGATAGAAAATAGTTGGTTCATTGTAAGTATAAGAGATAGATTTGCATTTGTAATAAAGTGCTAAAGAGATAATTTTTTCAGGCTCAAAATACTCCTTTTTTTGATAGTTTGAAGTTTGAGATAGTGTATAGTTTTGACAAAAAGGGCATCTAAAATTGCATCCAACAGTACCAATTGAGAAGGTATTTGTATGTGGTAAAAAGTTATAAAGGGGCTTTTTTTCTATCGGATCTATTTGAATTGCATTTGGATATCCATAGACCAAACAAACTAATTTGCCATCAACATTTTTGTTTACACCACAAAAACCTATTTGTCCCTCTTTGAGCGTACAATAGTGTGAGCAAATTTTACATATAATTTTTGACATCTCTTTGAAGCTCCTCTTTTATAAGCTCAATACCTTTCAATCTTTTTAGAGTTAAGTCTGGAAATGTCCCATTTAATCCTTTCCCATCGTCTCCATGACATCCACCGCAATTACTTGTATAGTAAATGGCAGCGGCTTTTGCTTTTTGATCATCACTACTTGTTTTTCCACTTAGAGTAACTACATACCTAGCTATATCTTTGGCATCCTCTTTTAAAGCAAAACCACCATCCATTGGACTTGATGGATAGTTTAGTTTGTTCATACCATTATTAATAACATTTACTATATAATCTTCAAGAAATTTGATGCTATCAATTTTTTTTAATTTTTCTAAAATTTTATCTTTAGAGAGTTCAACCTTTTTAGGATTACTTTTTATTTCAACTGGCTTTACAGGTTTATCTTTTCTGTCTTGACAACCAATAAATATAAGCAATCCTGCTAAAATAAGTTTACTCAACTGTCACACTTTTTGCCAAATTTCTTGGCATATCTACATCATTTCCTAATCTAATAGAAATTTCCAAAGCTAAAATTTGTGTTATTATCATCATTTCAAAAAATTCACTCATTGGGTGATCTTGCATTGAAGTTTTTATAAAATCATCTGCTAAATCAAATTCTAGAGGGGATATGGCTAAAATTGTAGCATCCCTAGCGCTTAGCTCTTCAACATTACTTTTTATTTTTTCATAAAGTATATTTTTTGGCATCAGTGCTATAGTAAATAGTTTGCTATCTGCTAATGCTATTGGTCCATGTTTCATTTCACCAGCAGGATATCCCTCAGCATGTAGATAACTTATCTCTTTTAGTTTTAAAGCTCCCTCAAGTGCTAATGGATAAAAAATATCTCTACCAATAAAAAAGAATCCATGTCCGTGTAGATAGCGTTTAGAGAGTCTTCTTATCTTTTCATGAAGAGAGTTTTTTACCTGTAAAACTGTAGGTATGTGAAGAAGAGCTTTGATTTCTAAGTTTAAAGTCTCTTTTGAAATTTTTCTAAATTTTTGACCTATGAAAAGTGCTAACATCCAAAGAGTTAAAATTTGTGTTGCAAATGCTTTTGTACTAGCAACACCTTTTTCAATTCCAGCTCTTGTTAAGAGTGTTGCATCAGATAATCTAACTATAGAGGAGTTATCCACATTGCAAATTGCCAATGTTTGTAGTCCAGCTTTTTTTGCCATTTTAAGAGCTTCAAGCGTATCTGCAGTCTCGCCACTTTGACTTATTACTATAAAGAGAATTTTTTGATCTAAGAGAGGCTCTTTGTATCTGAATTCACTTGCAATTTCTACGCTGCACTTTATTCTTCCAATTCTTTCAAATAAATAAGCCGAGGTTAATGCTGCATGATAACTTGTGCCACATGCACATATTTTTATCTCATTTATTTTGTCCAAATCGAGCTCATTAAGCTCATCCAAAACTATTTCATTATCACAAACTCTACCCATTAAGGTTTCACCAGCTACATTGGCTTGTTCATAAATCTCTTTTTCCATAAAGAATCTATACCCATCTTTTTGAGCATAAGTTTTATCTATCGTGAGTGGTACAAATTGAGGTTCTTTTTTATCTTTATTTACAAAGAGTTTTATTCTGTCTTTATTTGCCCATCCAAAACTTTTATCTTCTAGGTAGATAACCTCATTACAATGACCAATAAGTGGTGCATCGCTTGAGCTAAAAAAGATTTCACCATCTTTACTTTTTCCAATTATCAAAGGAACTGCATTTTTTGCAAAGTATATTGACTCTTTGTCATTTTTTGTTATTAAAAGTATGGCAAATGCTCCTTTTAGAAGGCTAATTGTTTTTTTAAATGCCTCTTTAGAACTAAATCCCTCTTTGATGAATTTTTCAAAGAGATGAACGATTACTTCTGAATCAGTCTGAGATAAAAAGTGTACCCCTTCAGCAATTAAATTATCTTTTAATTCTTTGTAGTTCTCTATAATTCCATTATGTATTATATAAGAAAAATCCCCACTATGTGGATGAGCATTTGCTTCTGTTGGTTTTCCATGAGTTGCCCATCTAGTATGTCCAATTCCTAGACCAAAACCATCACTAAAAAAATTCTTTGTTTTTTCTTTTAAATTTTCTAGCTTTCCTAATGCTCTAAAGGAGTCAATTTTACCATCTTTTAAAACAGCAATCCCAGCACTATCATACCCTCTATACTCCAGCTCTTTTAAGCCATTTAGCAAAAACTCTTTTTTCTCTTTATTTCCAATATACCCTACTATTCCACACATACAATTACCTTATAAATAGTTCTTTTAAGCCATTTTCATTGTCACATAATTCTACTTTTTTTTCAATTAAAAACATATTTCTCGCTCTGTTTTTTATAGTTTGAACCTTTGCAGTAGATACATCAATTCCTTCTTTATCAAAAATACTCATCATATATGCCATCATACCTTTTTGATTAGGTGTATTGACGCTCATTTTAACTAATGTTTTTGAATGATCGCAATCAATAGAAATTTCACCCTCTTTTATAATAGGTTTGCATAGAGTTGTAGATTTACTCATATCAAAACTTGCTGTTATTAGTTCTTCAATATAGGGTAAATCTTGATTATCTACTCTTTCATTAAAATCAATTTTAAAATATTTTTTTTCATCAAAAAGTTTAAAAATTTCCATATTTATTAGATCAAGAAAATTAAGTTTTCCTAATAAATAGCCTATATTAATTGGAATTGATTTAATGATATATAGACAAAGATGAGTGTCATTTTTTATTTTAAATTTGTAAGGTTCTGCATCTTTAGCTATCCTTGCAATTTCGATAATTTCTATAGGTTTATATTTTATGAAAAAGTAGTGTGATTTTATAGATAAAATTTTCTTTTGTAAAACTTTTGGAAGAGATATAAATTCATCTAACCTTTTCAAGGCATTCTCTCTTCTTAATCTTCTTTTTGCTTCTCCCAACAGCTCCTTTTTTTCAAACATTTCACTACTTAGGTTATATAATTCTCTTAGTAGCTTTGCACTAAAGCCACTATAAGTGTTACTTCCAACCGAATTTATATCACAGTAAGTCAATATATAAAGAAGCCTTAAAATTTTTTGATTTTCTATTTTTGCATTAAAAGATAAAACTACATCTTCAGAGTATATATCTTCTCTATTTGCAATATTACTCATAAGGGTATGATACTTAATGAGTATATTTCCAGTTTCTACCGCTTCATCTGAAAATCCAAGTTTTGTTGCATATACTCTAAAAATTTTAGCTCCTATTAAGGAGTGATCACCTCTTCTGCCCTTGCCTATGTCATGGAGTAAAATTACCAATTTTATTAGTGCCTTTCCATCAGGACATAAGTCATCATAAAGAGCTTGAATAAAAGGTTCTTTTATGTTTTCTAAAACTTTTAGCCCAAGAAGTGAATGTATATCAACAGGAAACTTATGATAACCATCAAACTGCGCTAAATGAAGTATGTGTCTAAATGGTTTTATTAGCTGTGTTAAAAGTTTTGCATCATATAGTGCCATCAATGTTGCATAAGTATAATTGTTGTGAAAAATTTTTTTAAACTCTCTATATAGTAAAGAGGAGTTGTGTTTTTTAAAAGATGCTTTTTTAATGTAATTTATATAGCTTATGTCATATTTCAAATCTCTGTGATCAAATTTTTGTAATTGCTTAACAACTTGAAAAAGTGTCGCAGGGTTTAATTCTCTTTTTGCCACAACTAATCCATTGTATAGAAAAATTCCTTTTTGAACTCTGTTTTTTTTCAGTATAGGTATGTTTTTACTATCGAAAAAGAAATGAGATACAAGTTTTTTTAAAAAGATATTTGATGTTATATCTATGGTGTGCATTGAACTAAAAGTCTTTTGGCATAGTTGAATTTGAGCATTTTTTAATTTTTTATCTACAAAACCAAGTTTTTTAGATATATCTGGAATATACTCTAAAATCAATCTATCTTGTTTTTTTTTGGCACTAAGGTGTAGAGCAGATCTAACTCTATACAAAAACTCTAAATCTGCTCTAAACTCTTTGTACTCATTTTCTGTAATATATTTTGGAACCATATTTCTAATTTTTGGCATATTTAATATAGCCTTTGAGAGCCACTTTATAGTGTGAGCATCTCTTAATCCTCCAACACTATTTTTTATATTTGGCTCCATATTCATTGGGTATTTTTCCCTTCTTTTATGATTAGCTTTTATTTGAGCTTTTACATAGTCATTTAAATTATACTTAGCAACTTTTAAAAGCTCTCTTTCTATTTCCATCCATAAAAAGTTTGAACCACACAGAAATCTTGATTCAAGCATTGCATTTTTTATAGTCAAATCACTCTTGCTAGCATCAAAAATATCTCCTACTTCGTGAACTCTATGACCAAGTTTAAGTCCACTATCCCACGCAAGATATAACATAGATTCAATTATGGGTTTAGTATTGTAACCATCTATTTTTTTGTAAACTATCATTAAATCTATATCAGAATAAACACAAAGCTCTTCTCTTCCAAAACTCCCCATAGCCACTACTGTGATGGGAATTTGATTTATAAATGGTACATAATCTCCAAAATATTTTCTTATTGTATATTTATAGATTAAAATCAAAAATTCATCAACTCTTTTGGTATGTTTTACTAAAAAATCCTTCCCTTGATTTTGAGAAAATAGCTCATCCAATGAGTCTAAATAGCTTTTTATATGCTTTTTAATAAGTTTAGAAATTTTAAAATCTTCCGCACCACTACTAATAAGCTCTTCTATCTTATATTTCAAGTCCATAGCATCACCATAAGAGTATCCTTTTTACCTTTAAATATTTTGGTCAGTAGAATTAAGGGCATCTCTTGGAGGTGCCCTTATGTAAAATTTAAATAAATTTTACCTATAATTTGGTTAAACAAAGTTAAGGTCATCAAGAGGTGCCCTAAAGTGCCTCTTAAAATCAAATAAAGGAAATCATATGCAAAAACCATATCTGAAAGCTTTTCCTGACAAAAAAGGTTATTTTGGTAAGTTTGGAGGGGCTTTTTTACCTCCTCAGCTAGAAGAGCAGTTTAAGCAAATAGAAGAGGCTTATCTTACTATTGGCAACTCTCATAATTTTATTATGGAGTTAAGAGACATAAGAAAACACTATCAAGGTAGACCAACTCCAGTTTATTATGCAAGAAGATTAAGTGAGTATGTTGGTGGGGCTAGAATTTATCTAAAAAGAGAGGATTTAAACCATACTGGTGCTCACAAACTTAACCATTGCATGGGTGAGGCTCTTTTAGCAAAGTACTTAGGAAAGAAAAAGCTCATAGCAGAGACAGGTGCGGGACAACATGGGGTTGCTTTAGCAACAGCTGCAGCGTACTTTGGGTTAGAGTGTGAAATTCATATGGGAGAGGTGGATATAAAAAAAGAGCATCCCAATGTTATAAGAATGAAAATCTTAGGAGCAAAGGTAGTACCTGTTAAATTTGGCGCAAAAACTCTTAAAGAGGCTGTTGATAGTGCATTTGAAGCATATCTAAAAGATCCTGTAAATTCTTTTTATGCAATTGGCTCAGTTGTAGGTCCACACCCTTTCCCAAAAATGGTGAGAGACTTTCAAAGCGTTGTTGGATTTGAAGCAAGAGAGCAGTTTTTAAATATGACAGGTAACTTACCAGATAATTTAGTAGCGTGTGTTGGAGGTGGAAGCAATGCGATGGGGTTATTTAGTGCTTTTTTAGATGATCCTTGTGAAATTTATGCAGTAGAGCCTTTAGGAACTGGTACAAAGCTTGGAGAGCATGCTGCAAGTTTAACTTACGGAAAAGAGGGAGTTTTACATGGGTTCAACTCCATAATGCTTCAAAATAAAGATGGCTCTCCAGCACCAGTTCATTCTATTGCTAGTGGATTGGATTATCCATCAGTTGGACCAGAGCATGCCTATTTGAGTTGTGAAAATAGAACACAAGTTGCTACTGCAAATGATAAAGAAACAATTCAAGCCTTCTATGATTTATCTAAATATGAAGGTATTATTCCAGCTTTAGAGAGTGCTCATGCGGTAGCATTTGCTATGAAACTAGCAAAAGAGAAACCTCATGAATCAATCTTGGTAAATCTTAGTGGTAGGGGTGATAAAGATATAGACTTCGTTGTTGAAAACTTTCCACCTGAAGATTATGTGTAAGTACTTTTTCAAGGAAGAAAGAGTAGAATCTAGCTTCACAAAAAATGAAAGTATTTAATGGATATAGAAAGAAAACTAAAATCTAAAATTAGATTAAATTTTGAAGAAGCTCTAGAACTGTATAATCTCGATCTTTTTACTTTAGCAAAGTATGCTAATGATATTAGAGAAGAGCTTTATGGTAAAAAAGCTTTCTTTAATATAAATAGACATATAAATCCAACAAATATTTGTAAGGATGTGTGTAAATTTTGTGCTTTTAGTGCAAATAGAAAGAATCCAAATCCTTATACAATGAGTCATGAAGAGATTTTAGATGAAGTAGAAAAGGCAGTTTTAAGTGGAGCTAAAGAGGTTCATATTGTATCAGCACATAATCCTGAATGTGGACTTGATTGGTATATAGATGTATTTAAAAAGATAAAAAAGAGCTATCCAACTTTACATGTGAAGGCTTTAACTGCAGCTGAGATAAATTTTTTAGCTAAGGAGTATAATCTTAGTTTTGAAGATGTTATAGATAAAATTTTGGATGCAGGGGTTGATTCATTGCCAGGAGGAGGAGCTGAAATTTTTGATGAAAAAATTAGAGAGTATATCTGTAAAGGTAAGGTTAGCTCAAAAGATTGGTTAAAGATTCATGAGCTTTGGCACAAAAAATGCAAATACTCAAACTCTACAATGCTTTTTGGTCATATTGAGTCAAGAGCAAATCGCATAGATCATATGTTAAGACTAAGAGACTTACAAGATAAAACAGGTGGCTTCAATGCTTTTATACCATTGGTATATCAGAGGGAAAATAACTATCTTAGGGTTGAAAATTTTTTAAGTTCCGTTGAGATTTTAAAAACATATGCTATTAGTAGGTTGGTATTGGATAATATACCACATATAAAAGCTTACTGGGTTACATCAACTATAAATTTAGCATTGATTGCCTTAGAGTTTGGTGCGGATGATTTAGATGGAACTATTCAAAAGGAGTCAATTCAATCAGCTGCTGGTGCAAAAAGTGCAAATGGTATGCAATTTGGTGAGTTTTTAGAACTTATTAGTACAAGTGGCTTTATTCCAGTTCAAAGAGATAGTCTCTATAATGAGATCAGTACCTATGATGACAATCATAGAGACGACCGCAAGGTTGTGCTTTAGTAGAGTGTGAATTTTTGTTGGGCTTTGCTCAACAAAAAGATGACAATCATAGAGACGACCGCAAGGTTGTGCTTTAGTAGAGTGTGAATTTTTGTTGGGCTTTGCTCAACAAAAAGATGACAATCATAGAGACGACCGCAAGGTTGTGCTTTAGTAGAGTGTGAATTTTTGTTGGGCTTTGCTCAACAAAAAGATGACAATCAAATAAAAAGGAGAAATCTTGGATTTTTTTAAACTACAACAACACGGTACAAATCTTAAAACGGAGTTTACTGCAGGATTTACAACATTTTTAACTATGATGTATATAGTCCCAGTAAATGCAATCATTATGAGTAAAACAGGTATGGATTTTGGAGCATTGGTTACTGCAACAGCACTCATAACCATTTTTTCAACGATCTTGAATGGCTTATGGGCAAATACACCTATAGCAATGAGTGTTGGAATGGGTTTAAACGCTTATTTTACTTTTGGACTTGTACTTGGTATGAAAATTCCTTGGCAGAGTGCATTAGGTATAGTTTTCATATCTGGTGTACTATTTTTGGTACTCTCTTTTACAAAATTTAGAGTTTGGATTATGCAGAGTGTTCCACACGATTTAAGAAGAGCAATTAGCGCTGGTATAGGAGCATTTATTGCATTTATTGGACTTAAAAGTATGGGAATGGTAGTAGCTGATCCTGCGGTACTAGTTGGTTTAGGAAATTTCAAGGATCCAAATGTGCTGCTTGGTGTTTTAGGATTGGTACTTGTTTTTGCTTTGTATGCTTGGAAAGTTAAAGGTGCTTTTATTTTGGCAGTTGTTTTAACTGCTATTGTTGGTTGGGTATTGGGTATCGCAGATGCTCCAAAAGAGATATTTTCCCTACCATCTTCTATATCTCCTATTGCTTTTAAATTAGACATAATGAGCGCTCTCTCTTTAGCATTTCTACCAGTAATTATAACCTTTTTAATAACTGATATGTTTGATTCACTAGGTACTTTAGCAGGTGTTGGATTTAGAGCGGGTCTTTTTAAAGAGGATGGAAAAGATTTACAAAAAACTTTAGAAGCAGATGCAGCTGCAACTGTAGCTGGTTCACTAATGGGAGTTTCGACAACTACAAGTTTTATTGAGAGTGCTAGTGGTGTTGAAGAGGGAGGAAGAACAGGATTAACAGCAGTATTTACAGGTCTATTTTTTATATTTACCCTTTTTATGATGCCACTTTTTCAGGCTATACCAGAAAATGCTATTTATCCAGTATTAGTTATGGTTGGAATTTTGATGTTTAGTGAGTTAGCTCATATCAATTTTAAAGATATTGCAACAAATGTTGCAACATTTTTAATAGTTATTATGATGCCTCTTACATTTTCTATTACAAATGGATTAGCTTTTGGTTTTGTGGCATATTTACTTATAAAATTGTTAAAAAGGGAGTTTGAAGAGATAAACTTAGGGATTATTTCGCTTGCTTTAATTAGTTTTATAGTTTTTATTGTTCATTAAGGGGAAAAATTGAGATTTTATAGTTATGATGAGTTTAAAATAGATGTAAATTTTTTATCAAAACAGATTAGGGAGTATAAACCAGATGTCATTTTGGCTGTTGCTAGAGGGGGTATGACACTGGGTCATTTTTTAGCTGAAGCGTTAGAATTAAGAGATTTGTACTCTATTAATTCTATTCATTATGAAGAGACAAAGAAGTTAGATACAATAGATATATTTAATATTCCTGATCTATCTAAAGTTAAAAAAGTTGTTATTGTTGATGATATCATAGATAGTGGTGAAACTATGATTGAAATTAAAAAAGTTTTGTCAAATAAATTTCCTCATTTAGATTTAAAAGTTGCAACAATTTACTATAAAGAAAAAGCTTTGATTATTCCAGATTACAAAGTTAGAGAAGCAAATGAATGGATAGAATTTTTTTGGGATTTTCAAATAGATAACTTAAAGTAGGGAGAAAGGTTTTAACCTCCCTCGCTTTATTTTGATATAATAACTGACCCTACGCACCATAAGCACACCTAGGTGTGCTTATGGTGCGTAGGGTCAGATAATATGTAACACTAACTTAAGGATAAAAATTTAAAATGATTTTAATGATAGATAATTATGATAGTTTTACTTATAACATAGTCCAATACTGTTTAGAACTTGGGGCAAATTTGAAAGTGATTAGAAATGATGAATTAGATGTAAAAGGGATTGAAAAATTATCTCCTCAAAAGATTATTATCTCGCCAGGGCCTGCAACTCCAAATGAAGCGGGAGTTAGTTTAGAGGTTGTAGATTTTTTTAAAGATAAACTACCAATTTTTGGTATCTGTTTAGGGCATCAAGCAATAGCACAAGTTTTTGGAGCCAAAATTATAAGGGCAAAAAATATGATGCATGGAAAAACTTCGTTAATTGAACAGGTTGAGAGTAGCAAGATTTTCAGAAACTTACCAAAAAAGTTTGTAATGACTAGGTATCATTCATTAGTTGTTGAAAATAAAAATTTACCAGAAGAGATCAAGGTCACATCATATAGCTGTGATGACAATGAAATAATGTCACTTGAGATAAAAGATAAGGATATTTATGGAGTTCAATTTCATCCAGAGTCTATATTGAGTGAGTATGGTCATGAGATGTTGGATAATTTTTTAAAACTATGAAAGAGCATAAATTAGTAATATTAATTATAATAATTAATCTACTCTTTTTGCTATACGGAATTAACTCACTTTCCATAAGTTATGATGAGGCCAACATTTTATTTAATGGAACTGATTTTTTACACTATCTTGTCTACTTTTCTACAAAATTGTTTGGTTTAAATGATTTTGCTATAAGACTTCCATTTGTTTTACTTCATATTTTATCTTTAATACTTCTTTATAAAATAGGAAAATTATTTTTAAAAAGAAAGATAGATAGAGTGGTTAGTATAGGTCTATATGCAATGTTACCTGGAGTCAATAGTGCTGCACTATTGGTAAATAGTGCATATATTGTTATCTTTTGTACTTTACTATTTGTATATCTTTACTTACACAATTATAAAAAACTAGCTTACTTTGCATTATTACTTTTTTTATTTTTAGATAATGCTTTTGCATTTTTGTATTTGTCCATATTTTTTTATGCTGTTTTCAATAGAAAAAAAGATTTGCTTTGGTTTTCGCTTTTATTGTTTGGAATTTCTATGTATATATTTGGTTTTGACACCCAAGGAAAACCAAAAGGATACTTTTTAGATACATTAGGAGCATATGCAGCTATTTTATCTGTATTTGTATTGCTATATTTTATATATGTAATGTATAGAATTCTTATAAAAGAAGATAAAAATATTTTATGGTACATATCATTTGTTCCATTTATATTGTCTTTGCTTCTATCTCTAAGACAAAAGGTTATGATTGAAGATTTTGCACCATATGTAGTTATTTCTATTCCTCTAATGGTTAAAGTGTTTTTTAACAGCTATAGAGTGAGGCTACCACAACACAGAAAATATCACAAAAGTGCGTTTGTTATTGTATTTGTATTTTTAGCATTTAATTTTCTTATAAGTTGTTTCAATAAACCACTTTATTTAATTTTAAAAAATCCAAATAAACATTTTGCTTATAAATACCATATAGCTAAAGATTTGGCAAAAATTTTAAAAAGTAAAGGGATATACTCCGTAATTTTAAATGATGATAGGCTTGCTTTAAGACTAATATTTTATGGAATAAAAACAGATAAAGGTACTTATAAGTTAGTACATTCAAATTTTAATAAGAGAAATTTTAAAACATTAAGTATAAAATATTGTGGTAGAATAATAAAGCAATTTTATATAGGACACTAATTTATGAAAAAAGCATTTACAATGTTAGAAATGGTATTTGTTATAGTGATTATAGGCATTATATCTATCTTAGCAGTTCCAAATCTTCAAAATAATAATTTAAGGCTTGCTGCAAATCAACTTATAAGTCATATTAGATATACTCAGCACTTAGCAATGATGGATAATCAATTCAATCCAGATGATATCAATTGGTCTAAAAAAAGATGGCAAATGCAATTTCACTCTACAGTTAGTGCATATGATATTTCTTGGTCATATAGTATATATAAAGATACTTCATTAAGTGGAAACCCCAATAGTAAAAAAGAGTTGGCTAAAAATCCTGTAGACAATACAAAACTTCTATCTGGAGGATTCGGTAGTTTAGCAGCAGATTATGAAGACTTTACAAAAAGTATGATGCTTGGCAATAGCTATGGTATATCGGATATTGTATTTGAAGGCGGATGTAAGTATTATACTTCTAGAAGAGTAGCTTTTAATTTTTATGGTGTACCTTACTATGGCAATTTATTAAGTACAGATAATCAGTATGATAGAAGATTAGCCGAGCAGTGCAGGATTGTATTGTGTATCGAAAATAGTTGTACCAACGCAACAGATGATCAAAAAATAACAATAGCTATTGAGCCAGAGACTGGTTATACCCATATCTTATAGTAGATAAAAATTTAATCAATTAGTATTAAAAAAATATAAATTATTATTAAAACACCACTCCAGAAAAAAACCTAAAAGTTCCCCAAATATTTAATCTCTTTTTAAGCTTTAGTTGTATATAATTTCGTCCTCGTTTGAGAGAACGGG